>ENA-OQIG01000182-OQIG01000182.1-human-gut-metagenome-genome-assembly--contig:-NODE-182-length-36012-cov-3.143737_pt1 | contig 36012 bp, 43 predicted proteins | sample MGYA00242576_ERZ504741 | MGnify/ENA primary metagenome ERZ504741 (study PRJEB26092, sample SAMD00036436) | human gut metagenome | host: Homo sapiens | study: EMG produced TPA metagenomics assembly of... | reverse complement strand
AAATGCCAGCTTATGCAAGGTATCTTCCGAAAAGAAAATACCGATAAAGCCCTAAAATACGGGATATATCGGCATTTACCAACTTATGAAAAGATAATCAGAAATTTAGTAAGTTTTTAGAGATAAAGAATCTAATCTAATATGCGTAAAAAAACTCCTTCTGAAATAGAAGGAGTTTTAAAATATCTAATTAAGATTATTTTTAAGATTATTTAACAAAAGCGTTAATTTCTTTTTCGATGTTAGCAATTTTAGCTTCAGCATCAGTTAAGTCGTTGCCAACTGTTGCGAAGTAGAATTTGATTTTTGGTTCTGTACCTGAAGGGCGAACAGCAATCCAAGAATCATCAGCAAGTGTGTATTTCAATACGTTGCTTGGTGGAGTTGTCAATTTTTCAACGCCAGCAGCGCTAGTAGCTGTTTGTGCTAAAAAGTCTTCAGTTTTAATAACATCAGTTGAGTTGAATTGAACTGGAGCGTTGTCACGGAATTTATCCATGATTTTCTTAATTTCTGCAGCACCATCAACACCGCTAAGTGTTACTGAGATAGTTTTTTCTGCGAAGTATCCGTATTCTTTGTAGATTTCTTCGATACCATCAGCAAGTGTTAAACCACGTGAACGGTAGTAAGCAGCAATTTCAGCTACGATAAGAACGGCTTGAACGGCATCTTTATCACGTACGAATGGTTTGATAAGGTAACCGAAGCTTTCTTCGAAACCGAACATGTAAGTGTGGTTGTGTTTTTCTTCAAATTCTTGAATTTTTTCTGCGATGAATTTGAAACCAGTCAAGACGTTAAACATTTTAGCGCCGTAGCTTTCAGCAATTTTAGTTACTAATTCAGTTGACACAATTGATTTTGCCAAAGCAGCGTTTTCTGGAAGAGTTCCAGCTGTTTTATGTGCTTCAAGAATGTATTTGGCAATGATAGCACCGATTTGGTTACCAGAAAGGTTGCGATATGAACCGTCAGCTTGACGAATTTCAACACCAAGACGGTCAGCATCTGGGTCAGTTGCAACAAGAACGTCGGCATCAACTTTGCGTCCAAGTTCTTCAGCAAGAGCAAATGCTTCTTGGTTTTCTGGGTTTGGAGATTTTACAGTTGAGAAGTCAGGGTCGGGAACAGCTTGAGCTTCAACAACTTGTACAGATTCGAAACCAGCTTGTGCAAGAGCGCGACGAGCAAGCATTTCACCAGTACCGTGAAGTGGAGTGTAGACGATCTTCATGTCTTTTCCGTATTCATCAATCAATTTTTGGTTGATGTTAACGTCTTTAACTTCTTTAAGGTATTCAGCATCGACATTTTCACCAATAACTTCAATAAGACCAGAAGTTTTGCTTTCTTCAAGATCAGCTAATTCGATAGCAAACGGATCATCGATAGCACGAATGAAGTCAGTCAAGGCATCAGCATCAGCAGGTGGCATTTGTCCACCATCTTCACCATAAACTTTGTATCCGTTAAATGGAGCAGGGTTGTGACTTGCAGTAACCATGATACCTGCAAAAGTACCAAGGTGACGTACAGCAAATGACAATTCTGGAGTTGGGCGAAGTGATTCGAAAACATATGCTTTAATGCCATGTTTTGCTAAAACTTGAGCTGACTCGAATGCAAACTCAGGTGAGAAGTGACGTGAGTCGTAGGCGATAGCAACACCACGTTTTTTAACATCTTCACCTTTTGTTCGATAAGTTTTGCAAGACCTTCAGTAGCTTGGCGAACAACGTAAACGTTGATACGGTTAGTACCAGCGCCGATAACCCCACGCATACCTGCTGTACCAAACTCAAGGTTTGTGTAGAAAGCATCTTCTTTTGTCTTTTCGTCCATGGCTAACAATTCTTCACGGAGATAGTCGGGAAGCCCCGCAAAATCGAGCCATTTTTGATAGTTTTCAGTGTAAGTCATTAATGGAACTCCTTTGTATGTTCTTATAAACGCTTTCATTATACCACTTTGTAAATCATTTAGCTAGTAAAAATTTAATTTTAGTGAAAATATTGTTAAATCAATCTTTTGGGGTACTTACGTTGAGTTACGCAAACGTTTGTGTAAGGTAAAAATTAACCAATTTTTTAACTTGATGTGACTAAAAAAACCACGGTTTTCCCGTGATTTTCATTATTTATGCTCTGATTTTCTGTAATTTTGGAACAATTGCAAGTGTTAAAATTGCTGAAATAATCATTTCTGCAATTGCATTTGTACCAAAGACTACAGCAAGAAGTGCTTTAATATCCCCACTATAAACATTTGCAAAGAGGAAGAAAATACCACCTAAAACAAAAATTGTATTTGTCATAGAACCAATAGCACCAGCAATGACGATACCAAACTTATTATGAAACCATTTGTAAACAAAATAAGGTGTAATGCCAATTAAAATACGTGGCACCATAGCAACAATTAATGAAGAAAGGTTACCATTTTCAACAAATGGAGAGAAGAGGTAACTTGTTGGTAGAAGAGTTAAAGTGTTTACTGTCACACTGATAACTCCCATTAAAGCGCCAAGTGTTGCACCGATTCGTGGTCCGTAAACAATTGATGCAATGATTACTGGTACGTGAATAAGTGTTGGCTTGATTGGCACAGGCCAAAGGTTAAAGACAAGACTTGTTAAAAAATTAATAACAAGCATGATAGCAAAGAAAATTGCAACTGTGGCAATATTGCTTGCTGCTTTATTGTTTTTCATAACTCCTCCTAAGAGATGACTTTTTGGGCTTCTCTTTCAAAAGCCCAATACATTATACAAATTTATAGGTGTCTTGACAAGAGTGAAATTTATAGACTTTTTTCGATACGTTCGATAATTGTGTCAAGTTCTGCAAGCGCCCCACAACCGATATCGCCACACGCTAAAAGGCTTGAACGAGGTTCAATTTCTTCATAACCAACTTCTTTCAAAGTTGCTAAATTGCGCTGCGTTAAGGGATTTTCATACATTTTTGTGTTCATAGCTGGCGCAATTAATTTAGGTGTTTCAGCAGGCAAAGCAAGAGCAATAGCTGTGACCATATTATCAGCTAAGCCGTTCGCTAATTTTGCTAAAGTATTAGCAGAAGCAGGGGCAAGAACAAATAAATCAGCTTTTTTAGCCAATTCAATATGATTAACACTTTTTGGATTCTCTTCAGTCATGACATCAAGATGAACAGCATTTTTTGACAAAACCTGAAGTGTTAGTGGTGTAATAAAATCAGTAGCAGCCTTTGTCATTAAAACATGAACATCATAGCCAAGTTTGGTTAATTGATTAGTTAAATTAGCTGCTTTGTAGGCAGAAATGCTCCCAGAAACAGCTAATAAAATACGTTTAGTCATGGTTTGTCACCCTTTCAAAAATCAAGTTTGCAATAGCTTTTTTGTGTTTGCTTCATAGACATGAGATTCATCTAGCAAATAAGCATGGTGCTGCTCTTCCTTAATCTCTGTTAAATCATTGGCGAGAATATAGCGTGCTTTATTTTTTTGTAAACTCTCACGCGCAACAGCAAAAAGCTCTTCTTTGCTAACATTAACCAATAATTTAAAACCAATTAAGCAGATATCAGGATTCCAGCTTTTCACTAAAGAAATCACTTTTGGTGTTTTCTTCATAAAAAGCATTTGGTATTCTTCCTTAGAAGAAATCTTAGATTCCGTATTTTGACGATTTAGCAAATCCGAAACGTGTTCGGCCTGTTCAACTTCATTAAGATCTGTCATATAAACAGGTGTGTAGTCAGATACCGCCATGCTATGAATAAAGACGTCATGCGTTTTGACAAGTGGTTCAAGTGTTTTTAGCAAACTATCAACATTCGTAATAGTATGTACTGTTAGTAGCGGATGGTCTGCTAGCTTAACAGCTTCTTTAGTGGTAACCAAAGTGACGTGATTTCCTTTTTCTAAAAACGCTTCTGCAATATATTTTCCTAATGATCCTGTGGCATGATTTGTAATGCCACGAACAGAATCTATTTTTTCGGTTGTTCCACCGGATGTAATTAAAATTTTCATAGCCTTATTTTACACAAAAACATTTTTTTCGTAAATTGTTTGACATGCTTTTGTTTTAGTAAGTGCCTATTTTTTCAAATATTTACCTAAAAACGAACATTAACAACCTTTTCCTTTGAGAAGTTTGAAGGATGAAAGAATTGATTTGAATGGTTTTCAAAAGAAACAAAGTTGGATGAATTCCTCTGTTGCAATGATTCTGAAAATGTTCTTTGTTATAGTAAATAACTATAACAATTAATAAAAAAAGTTGTTTTGCAACGATAAAAAACGAACGTTAATAATTATTTAAATAAATATCGTGCGTTTTTGAAAAAGTGTGTTATAATGTTTTTATCGATCAAAAAAAATATCAGAGGAGAGTCCCCGTGAAATCAGATATCGAAATTGCACAAAGCGTTGAACTTAAACCAATTACAGAAGTTGTTGAAAAAGTTGGTATCACATTTGATGATATTGAACTTTATGGTAAATACAAAGCAAAATTATCTTTTGATAAAATCAAATCTGTTCAAGAAAACAAACCTGGTAAACTTGTCCTCGTCACAGCCATCAACCCTACACCAGCTGGTGAAGGTAAATCAACAATGTCTATCGGTCTTGCTGATGCGTTGAATAAAATCGGCAAAAAACAATGCTTGCTCTTCGTGAACCATCACTTGGTCCTGTTATGGGGATTAAAGGTGGTGCCGCAGGTGGTGGTTATGCTCAAGTTCTTCCTATGGAAGATATCAACCTTCACTTCACAGGTGATATGCATGCTATCACAACAGCAAATAATGCCCTTTCAGCAATTATCGATAACCACATGCACCAAGGAAACGAACTAGGTATCGACCAACGCCGTATCATTTGGAAACGTGTCGTTGACCTTAATGACCGCGCTCTTCGTCATGTCACTGTTGGTCTTGGTAGCCCAGTTAATGGTATTCCTCGTGAAGATGGCTTTGATATCACAGTTGCTTCAGAAATCATGGCAATCTTGTGCTTGGCAACAGATATTAAAGACTTGAAAGAACGTTTGGCAAATATCGTTGTTGCTTACCGTTACGACCGAACACCAGTTTACGTGCGTGACCTTAAAGTAGAAGGTGCTTTGACACTTATCCTTAAAGACGCTATTAAGCCAAACCTTGTTCAAACTATCTATGGAACACCAGCTTTCGTTCACGGTGGTCCATTTGCCAATATCGCACATGGTTGTAACTCTGTCCTTGCAACAACAACAGCTCTTCACTTAGCAGATTACACAATTACAGAAGCTGGTTTTGGTGCTGACCTTGGCGCTGAAAAATTCCTTGATATTAAAACACCAAACCTTCCAACAACACCAGATGCCGTGGTTATCGTTGCCACAATTCGTGCCCTTAAAATGCATGGTGGCGTAGCTAAGACAGATCTTGGTGAAGAAAATGTCGAAGCTGTTCGTGCTGGATTTGCTAACCTTAAACGTCACGTTGAAAACGTCCGTAAATTTGGTGTTCCAGCAGTTATTGCCATTAATGAATTTGTAGCGGACACAGAAGCTGAAATTGCTGCCCTTAAAGAACTTTGTGCTGAAATCAATGTACCAGTTGAACTTGCAAGTGTTTGGGCAAATGGTGCTGACGGTGGGGTGGACCTTGCTAAAGCCGTTGTTAATGCCGTTGAAAATGGCAATGCCAACTACAAACGTCTTTACTCTGATGACGATTCACTTGAAGAAAAAGTCACTAAAATCGTTACTGAAATCTACGGTGGTAACAAAATTATCTTCGGTAAAAAAGCTAAAAACCAATTGAAACAATTTGCTCAATTTGGTTGGGATAAATTGCCAGTATGTATGGCTAAAACACAATATAGCTTTTCTGATAATCCAACACTTCTTGGAGCACCAGAAGGCTTTGATATTACAATTCGTGAATTTGTTCCAAAAACTGGTGCTGGATTCATCGTTGCTTTGACAAGTGATGTGATGACAATGCCAGGTCTTCCTAAAAAACCAGCAGCACTTAATATGGACGTTGCAGAAGATGGAACAGCTATCGGATTGTTCTAAAATAATCTTGTCAATAACAAGTCGGCTTTTGCCGACTTTTCTATTTTCCAGAAAAAAGCAGCCAATAAAGTATGGTATAATAGAAGTAAATGAAGAAAAAATGATGTGGAGGTTATGATTATCGACAATAAAAACACTAATAAAATCAAAGCATTACGCTTATTAGATAAAAGCCGACGTAGTTTTCTTCGAGGAATTTTTAGTCGGACAACTGTCATTTCTATCCTGTTAATTTTGCAACTTTTGTTCATCATTGCATCATTTGTTTGGGTAGATCACTATCGTATTTGGGTCGTTATAATTGAACGTGCTCTTGCCATTGCAACTGTATTATATCTTGTAAACAGTGAAATGGACGCTCTATCACGTGTGACTTGGCTAATTCTGGTAATGATTGCACCTTTGTTAGGGTCGCTTTTCCTCATTTACACCAAACTTGATTGGGGTATCGCGGTCTCAAACTTCGAATGAACCATTTGGTTGATGCTAGCAGCCAATATTTGCAAGATAATTTGGAAACATTGAGAGTTTTGAAAAGTAATACATCGACGACTTATCACCTGGTTCAGTATTTTGACCGTAGTCACGGTGACTTTCCAGCTTATCAAAATACCGAAGTGACCTATTTCCCAACGGGAGAAGAGTTTTTCGAAGAACTTAAGAAACAATTGCTTAAGGCTGAAGATTATATTTTCATGGAATTTTTCATCATTGCTGAAGGTAAGATGTGGGGTGAAATTCTTCGAATCTTAGAACAAAAAGTCAGAGAAGGGGTGGAAGTTCGTGTCCTCTACGATGGCATGATTGAATTTTCAACCTTATCTTTTGACTACACACAACGTTTGGAAAAAATTGGTATTAAAGCCAAAGCATTTTCACCGATTTCGCCTTTTATCTCAACTTATTACAATTACCGTGATCACCGAAAAATCATTGTAATTGATGGTAAAGTAGGTTTTACCGGCGGAGTGAACTTAGCTGACGAGTACATCAATAAAATCAATCGTTTTGGTCATTGGAAAGACTCCGCTCTGATGCTTGAGGGTGAGGCAGTTGACAGTTTCTTAGTACTGTTCTTACAAATGTGGTCAATCACCGAAAGACAAATGGTTGTCAAACCCTACCTTGCTAAGCATGATAAAAAACGAAAAGCAAATGGTTATGTTATTCCTTATGGTGATTCGCCACTTGATACCGATAAAATTGGTGAGAATGTTTATATTGATATTCTTAACCACGCCAGAGAATACGTCTACATCATGACACCTTATCTTATTCTTGATAGCGAAATGGAGCATGCGCTTTGTTTTGCCGCGGAACGTGGTGTAGATGTGCAAATTATCATGCCTGGAATTCCAGATAAAAAAATTCCTTATATGCTGGCAAAAACTTACTTTAGCAAACTCATGTGCTCAGGTGTTAAAATCTATCTCTACACACCAGGATTTGTCCATGCTAAAGTCTTTATCAGCGATGACAGTAAAGCAGTAGTCGGAACGATTAACCTTGACTATCGTAGTTTGTATCACCATTTTGAATGTGCAACTTATATGTATAAAGTTGATGCTATTCGTGATATTTACGATGATTGCATTCAAACCATGCGAAAAAGTAAACGCGTCACTCAAGAGACGCTTGATAGTCGACCAACCCATGAAAAAATCATTGGATTACTGGTCAAAACCATCGCACCGTTGATGTAGAAACAAAGTACTTGCAAATCTTACCTTCTATGGTATACTAGGAACATGCGATGAGCCGAATTAACTCGATTTGAGAGTTTATTTGCGCAAGAGGAGGTCATTCTAGTTCGACCAGAAACGCAGGAGCGGACTTTGGCAATCTGTGTGAACCTTTTTGCCACATTCAGTTTTGAATGCCTCATATCCCTACCAAATTCGGTGGGGATTTTTTTGTTGTCAAAATATTTTTAACTCAAAATAAAATTCAGACTTTTCTTTTGAGTTAAAAAGTTGTATAATGTAGCTACTATAAATTTTTAGAAAATTGAGAATAGTACACTATTTTCCAGGAAGAGGTATTGAAATGGGCTATACAGTCGCTGTCATTGGTGCCACAGGTGCCGTTGGAACTCGCATGATTCAACAATTAGAACAATCAACACTCCCTATTGACAAAGTACGTCTTTTGTCATCTTCACGTTCTGCTGGGAAAGTTTTGAAGTATAAGGGACAAGATGTTACTGTTGAATTAACAACTGAAGATTCATTTGAAGGCGTTGATATTGCTCTTTTCTCTGCAGGTGGTTCTGTTTCTGCGAAATTCGCTCCTTACGCTGTTAAAGCAGGAGCAGTTGTTGTCGATAACACATCTTATTTCCGTCAAAATCCAGATGTGCCACTTGTTGTACCTGAAGTCAATGCTCACGCTTTAGATGCTCACAATGGTATCATTGCTTGTCCAAACTGTTCAACAATCCAAATGATGGTTGCTTTGGAACCCGTTCGTCAAAAATGGGGCTTGAGTCGTATCATCGTCTCTACTTATCAAGCCGTATCTGGTGCTGGTCAATCAGCAATCAATGAAACACTTCGTGAAATCAAAGAAGTTGTTAATGATGGTCTTGAACCAAAAGACGTTCACGCTGACATCTTGCCATGTGGTGGTGATAAAAAACACTTCCCAATCGCATTTAACGCTCTTGCACAAATCGATGTCTTCACAGATAATGACTATACTTACGAAGAAATGAAAATGACAAACGAAACTAAGAAAATCATGGCAGAACCAGACCTTTCAGTTTCAGCAACATGTGTTCGTGTGCCAGTTCTTTTCTCACACTCTGAAGCAGTTTACATCGAAACAAAAAAAGTTGCTCCGATCGAAGAAGTGAAAGCTGCCATTGCTGCCTTCCCAGGTGCAGTTCTTGAAGATGATGTTGCTAACCAAGTATACCCACAAGCTGCCAACGCTGTAGGCAAACGAGAAACATTTGTTGGACGTATCCGTAAAGACCTAGATGTTGAAAAAGGTATTCACATGTGGGTTGTTTCTGATAACCTCCTTAAAGGCGCTGCATGGAACTCTGTTCAAATTGCTGAAACACTTCACGAACGCGGTCTTGTCCACCCAACTAAAGATCTTAAATTCGAACTCAAATAATAACTCAAACCAGTTTCTTTTAGAAGCTGATCTTTGAGCATATTTAATTAAACAGGTATTAATTCTTAGACAAAGAGGGAGAGTATTATGTCTATTGAAGATTTAAGAGATGTTAAAATCATCACCGCAATGATTACTCCATTTAACGAAGATGGTTCAATTAACTTTGACGCGCTACCAAAATTAATTGAACATTTGCTTGCACATCACACAGACGCTCTTTTGCTTGCTGGAACAACTGCTGAAAGTCCAACATTGACACACGATGAAGAATTGGAACTTTTTGCTGCAGTGCAAAAGATTGTTAAAGGTCGTGTGCCATTAATTGCTGGTGTTGGTACCAATGATACCCGCGATTCTATCGAATTTGCGCGTGAAGTTGCTGCATTTGATGGTTTCACTGCTGGTCTTGCCATCGTTCCATACTACAACAAACCATCACAAGAAGGCATGTATCAACACTTTAAAGCTATTGCTGATGCTAGTGACCTTCCAATCATTATTTACAACATACCTGGACGCGTTGTTGTTGAAATGACGCCAGAAACAATGTTACGTTTGGCAGAGCACCCAAATATCATCGGTGTTAAAGAATGTACGAGTCTTGCTAACATGGCTTATCTTATCGAACACAAACCAGATAATTTCTTGATTTATACTGGTGAAGATGGCGATGCTTTCCACGCTATGAATTTAGGTGCTGATGGGGTAATTTCTGTTGCTTCTCATGTTAACGGTGATGAAATGCACGAAATGCTAACAGCTATCGAAAACAGCGATATCAAGAAAGCTGCAGCTATCCAACGTCAATTCATTCCAAAAGTTAATGCTTTATTCTCATATCCAAGTCCAGCACCGGTTAAAGCCGTGCTTAATTATCTTGGATTTGAAACTGGACCATTACGTTTGCCTTTGGTTTGCTGTCCACCAGAAGATGCTAAACGAATCATCGATGTTGTTATCGATGGAGATGTGGAAGCAACAAAAGAAACCGTCAAAGGTGTTTTGCGTCCTGATTATTAATTTTCCTATTAATGATATAAAAAGCCAGAGATTCTGTTTCTCTGGCTTTTTATTTTATCGCTCACTTATCATTGTTAAAATACTGAAAACATCCTGATTATTTGAAAGCTTAATGAATCGTTTTTCTGTCAAAGAAAGGTAGTTATCCTTCAGATAGTTGATTTTATCAGTGAATTTTAGGTCACCTAAGTGTTGGTCCTCAGGAAGTTCAACTACCAATCCTTGAAGAGAGCTGCTGAAATGCTGAATCCTTGGAAAGTCAGCAAGAACGGTATCAATTTTCTGGCTCTGTTTTTGGAAAACTTGCTTGAGGTAATTTAGATTTTTTTCAAACAAACCACTATCCAGATAAAGCGATAGCGCTTTTTGCATGATAAGGTTGGTGTCGTAGTCAATCATTTTTTTATGGTCAAGAAAAGCTTTGGTTAAAACTGGTGGCAAGATAATGGTCCCCAAACGCAAAGCAGGAAAAATAGTCATTGAAAAGGATTTAAGGTAAATAACGTGACCAGAAGTGTCGTAATAATGGAGAGGCAAATCCGTAGATTTTGCAAAATCTCCCATGTAATCATCCTCGATGATGTAGACATCATAACATTCAGCCAATTTAACAATTTTCTGCTTTTCACTGGTCGAATACGATAAACCAAGGGGATTTGAAAAGCGTGAAATAGAATAGAAAAACTTGATATCCCCAGTCTTAAACAATTCTTCTAATCTTGCTAAATCAATGCCTTCAAAATCACGTTCAATGGTCTGATAAGGCAGCTTTAGAGAAGCAACCAAATCATTCATTCGATGGTAGGTAGGCTGTTCCAAAAGAATCGTCTTCTTGTGATTTGGAAAAGGCACCTGCGAAAGGATGTAAAGGGCTTGTTGGGTCCCTGAAGTAACCAAAATATCTTCTTTTTTGGCGTAAATGGCGCTCTTTTCAAGATAATTTTGCAAGGAATCGATTAATTCTTGTAGTCCTTCTTGCTGATAGTAGTAGTTAAAGAGGTAGTTCTCACGATTCACAAGGGTTTCTGTTAAGCACGTTGTAAAGTCTTCATAAGCCATGTTGTTATAGTCAGATAAACTGAGATTCAGCGGTGTTTCCTTTTGGCTTTTTCCTTCAAGGACAAAATAACCACTTTTTTCAACAGCATAAATGTAGTTTTTAAACTTTAATTCTAGCAAAGCCCGTTGAACGGTGTCTTTACTGCAGTGAAATTTTTGGCTTAGACGGCGAATGGATGGAATACGTTCACCTTTTTGCAATTTACCATTTTCAATCTGGTCGATGATAGTTGTTATGATTTCTTGATATTTACTAGTCATAATCTGTCCCCATACAGTTTCTTATGATTCCTATTGTATAATAAATTGAATTTTCTTACAATATTTCTAAACTCTTAATTTAAAACCTTTTCGAGTTATTGAATCTGGTTTTGATGCGAGATTAGAAAGTCATTTATGATGAATCAAATTACACGTTCTGTGATTGTTGCCAACGATGTTGTTGGGGTTGGAAAAGTGGCATTATCAAGCGCTTTGCCCGTTTTATCAAATTGTCAAATCGAAGTTATTCCTATGCCGACAGTCTTGCTATCATCTCATACGGGGGATTTGATAAGATTGCTATTACAGATTTAACTCAAGCAACACAAGGCTTTATCAAGCAATGGGAGATGCTTGATTTTCCATGTCATGGTTTGATTACAGGATATTTTAAGAATCAAATACAATTAGAAGATTTAGCTAAATTTGCTAGTGAGCATAATTTACCACGCTTTGTTGATCCTATTATGGCTGATAATGGTCGTCTGTATGCTGGATACGAGCAAAGATTTGTCAAAGCCATGCGTGAGTTTTGTACAAAGTCTGATGTGATTATGCCGAATTTAACAGAAGCTTGCCTTTTGGCTGATTATCCTTATCTTGGTGAAACTTATGATAAAACTGATATTGAGCAACTCTGTGAGCGTTTATCCCATCTTCATAATAAACACATTATCTTAACCGGAGTTTCTTTTGAAGATGATAATGTTGGATTAGCGCATTATGATAGCAAGAGTGGAGAAATCACTTATCATTTTTCGAAAGCCTATCCATATCATTTCTTTGGAACAGGGGATTTAGTAACGGCAGTTCTTGGGGCTGGTTATTTCACGACTTAAGTCTAGATGATGTTGCCAAAGTTGCTCTAAACTTTATCGATAAGACCTTACAAAGGACTTTGTCATTAATCGAGATTTGCGATTCGGCCTATCGTACGAGCCTTATCTGGCTGACTTAGCTTTACAATTCAAACAATTAATGGAGGAAAAAGCATGAAAAATCTTACCACACGTCAACTGGTTGAACTTAGTTTTTATTCAGCATTAATCTTTATCAGTGTTCAGTTTTTACGTATTCCGCTGGGTGCTCAGTTTGTTCATTTTGGTAATGCCTTGGTTGTAATAGCGGTTCTACTATTTGGTTCAAGAATTGCAGCACTTGTTGCATCTATCGGGCTAGGCTTGTTCGATGTGCTTAATGGCTATGCTGCGGAAGTTTGGATTACGATTTTAGAATCATTAATTGTTTGTTTAGTTCTTCATTTTGTTTTTGAAAAACTTTTGCATTCTGATACCAAAACACGCAATGTGATCATTGTTGGGGTCGTAGCTGCCATTACAAAAATCATTAGTAATCTTGTGAAATATACTTTGATTAATAGTCTTGTGGGTGGTCTTCATTTGCAAGTAGCTTTTTTGACAGCTTTGGTTAAAATCGGTGGAACATTTGGTTCAGCGCTCGTCACAATCATCTCTGTACCAATTTTATACCCAATCTTAAAACAATTCTTCATTCCAGAAAAAAGTCATACTAAAGCGATTTCTGAATAAATCACAAAAGCCTTTTATAAAGGCTTTTTAGTTTGCGTTTTCAACGAATAAAGTCATTGCTTTAGCTATCAAAATCATGCTATAATTGAAAAGATTATTATAAATAGGCTGTTTGCGCAGCTATTTTCAAAAAGAAAATAAACGAAAGAATATAAGAGATGAGTATTTTAGAAGTTAAACATTTAAGTCATGGCTTTGGTGAGCGTACGATTTTTGAGGATGTGTCTTTCCGTCTGTTGAAAGGTGAACATATCGGTCTTGTCGGGGCAAACGGTGAAGGAAAATCAACTTTCATGAGTATCGTAACTGGACATTTGCAACCTGATGAAGGAAAAGTTGAGTGGTCAAAATATGTCACTGCAGGTTACTTGGACCAACATACTGTACTTGAAGCAGGGATGACAGTACGTGATGTCTTACGTACAGCTTTTGATGAGCTTTTCACAACAGAAGCACGTATCAATGACATTTACATGTCTATGGCTGATGAAGACGCAGATATGGATGCTCTAATGGAAGAAGTAGGAGAGTTGCAAGACCGTCTAGAATCACGCGATTTTTACACTTTGGACACTAAAATTGATGAAGTTGCACGCGCCCTTGGTGTTATGGATTTTGGCATGGAGTCTGACGTCACAGAACTTTCTGGTGGTCAACGTACCAAAGTTCTGTTAGCAAAACTTTTGCTTGAAAAACCTGATATTTTGCTTCTTGACGAACCAACAAACTACCTTGATGCTGAGCACATTGAATGGTTGAAACGTTACCTTCAAAACTATGAAAATGCCTTCATTTTGATTTCACACGATATTCCATTCTTAAATGACGTGATTAATATTGTTTATCATGTGGAAAATCACGATTTGGTTCGTTACACTGGTGACTATGATAATTTCCAAGCCGTTTACGCTATAAAAAAAGCACAGCTTGAAGCTGCTTACGAACGTCAACAAAAAGAAATTGCTGACTTGCAAGACTTTGTTAATCGTAACAAAGCGCGTGTTGCTACACGTAATATGGCTATGTCACGTCAGAAAAAATTGGATAAGATGGACCGTATTGAGCTTCAGGCTGAAAAACCAAAACCATCCTTTGAATTCAAAGAATCACGTACACCAAGTCGTTTTATTTTCCAAACACAAGATTTGGAAATTGGTTACGACCGTCCATTGACAAAACCACTTAATCTAACTTTTGAACGTAATCAGAAAGTTGCCATCATTGGTGCCAACGGTATTGGTAAAACGACACTTCTTAAGAGCTTACTAGGAATCATTCCGCCAATTTCAGGAAGCGTTGAACGTGGTGATTACATTGAACTTGGTTATTTTGAACAAGAAGTCGCTGCTGGTAATCGTCAAACACCACTTGAAGCTGTCTGGGATGCCTTCCCTGCATTGAACCAAGCAGAAGTGCGTGCTGCTCTTGCTCGTTGCGGTTTGACATCAAAACATATCGAAAGTCAAATTCAAGTACTTTCTGGTGGGGAACAAGCCAAAGTGCGTTTTTGCCTGCTTATGAACCGCGAAAATAACGTCCTTGTCCTTGACGAACCAACCAACCACTTAGACGTTGATGCTAAAGAAGAATTGAAACGTGCTCTTAAAGCCTACAAGGGTAGCGTCCTAATGGTTTGCCACGAGCCTGATTTCTATGAAGGTTGGACAGAAGTTTGGGACTTCAATGAATTAATGTAATGAAAAAGCTTGAGAAATTTCTCAAGCTTTTTTAGTTTTCTGAACTAATTCTGAAAAAACTAATGTATCCTTGATAAAAAAGGAGGTTAGCTTATGCAAATTCAAATTAAACATATCAAGAAAGTCTTCAAGGATAAGGAAGTTTTAAATGATATTTCATTTACCATCGAATCAGGTTCGATTTGTGGACTTTTGGGAGTCAATGGAGCTGGGAAATCTACATTAATGAAAATACTCTATGGTTTAGAAAGTCAGAGTGCTGGTGAAATTTTATTTGATGGAAAAACGAGTATAGAGATAAAAGATGATAAAAAATTTGGTGCTTTAATTGAGTCACCAGCTATTTACATGAATTTATCAGCTTTTGATAATTTAAAAACTAAAGCACTGCTTTATGATATTCCAGATGAAACCATACGAGAAACCTTGAACTTAATTGGTTTAGCAAATACTGGTCGCAAAAAAGCTGGTAAATTTCTTTAGGAATGAAGCAACGTTTAGGACTTGGTATGGCAATCATTACCAATCCAGAATTTCTGATTTTAGATGAGCCAACTAACGGCTTAGACCCAGATGGCATCAAAGAACTTTTAGATTTAATCAACTCTCTCAAGCAAAAAGGAATAACGATTCTCATCTCAAGTCACCAATTACATGAAGTTAGTAAGATTGCAGATGATATTGTTATCCTGCATCAAGGAAAAATTCATTACAATCAGCCCAATCAAGACAAACAAGATTTAGAAAAACTCTTCTTTTCTATTGTCCATGGAGGTTATGAAAAATGAGAAAAATACTTCAATCAGAATGCCTAAAACAAAAACATGGTGCTTACTTTAAATTATGTTTAGTCTTGCCATTTCTCTCTCTCTTTATCGCTTTTTTGCTTTGCGGACCAACGATTCTAGAGAGTTTTTCAATTTATTGGTGGGAAGCATTGTTTTTATTTACTTTGGCAGGATTGTTATTTGTTTATGATTATAAAGCTGAAGAAGGAGCTGGACATTTTCAAAACACACTTCAAGGTAAATTAACTGGAAAAATTAAAGTCGCAAAAGTCATGACGGCATTAAAGAACCTATTTTTAGCAAGTTGTGTTCTGTTACTTTTTCTTTATCTTGTCTCATTTATTTTTTGCGGTGTGATGACTGTCCACTTTTTTCGTGACGCTTGGGTACTATTATTGATGCTTATCGCTTCTGCATGGAATGTCCCTCTCTTATTTTACCTTTCAAAATGGATTAATTGTTATTTGGTCTTCGTTCTAAATTCTTTTTTATGTTTGCTCGTTGCGCCATTTTTAGCACAAACGTCTTTTTGGAATTTATTTCCCTACACATATCATTATAAAATCGCCCAAGCTCTTCTCCACTTAAAACCTTCTGGAGAAGTAGAAGTACTAAATCACCCTCATCCTGTAGGACTATGCATTGTAGCAATCAGTTTATCCGTCCTTTTATTTCTTATCTTCATCAAAGCACTAAAGGAGCAAAAACGTGGTTAAGATTTTAAAAAGCGAGTTCTTAAAATTAAAAAATTCGGCTATTTTATACCTGATGATTGGCTTATTTGCTTTAGAATGGTTAACCATACCAGTTTATTTATCAAATCATCAAACCTCCTACACCCTAGAGGCGATGACATTTTTACCCATGCTAGCTTATTGTTTAATGCTGGCTATTGTCTCGCTGCTAACAATGGAGCAAGAAGAACAGGCTAATCACTGCCAAAATATCAACAGTAGTCACAATAGAGCTAAAATCTGGTTGCTTAAGTTGTTAGCGCGTGATCTTATTGTTATTCTGCCTTGTCTTATTTTATGGGGAGCATTGGATATGTGATCAATGATGTCTCTTATGCCTTTATTCAGGAGCTTGACTTGGCTTTTACTTGTCTTTCTCAATCATTTTCATCATTTACTTAGCTTATGGGCAGGAAAAGGTCTTAATCTCATTATCTCATTCGTGGAGTGTCTTTTTATCATTTTTGCTTCAAATCATGCTTTTATGGGCAATTTCTGGATTCCTATCATTTTGCTAGTTAATGCTATCTTAATGCCTGAAAAAAAGCTAATGATTAAGACCATTTTCATCTTGTTAGCTTTGATACTGATGTTAGATGTTATAGCCGTTTTAACACTTAAACGCAATAAAAATGAGTGAAATCATGTTTCTTATAGTAAAATAGAAACAAATACAATTGAGGTGACAAAAGTGTACAAAATTTTAGTTGTGGACGACGATTTTGAAATTTTAAAACTAATGACTAATATTTTTGAAATGCAAAATTATGCTGTAACAACTTATCAAGTAGTAAACTCTCCTATTGATATCGATGATTTTATGGGATTTGACTTAATTTTACTCGATGTTATGATGCCAAATGTGGATGGCATGGCTCTTTGCCAAGAAATTCGCCATCGTATTGCAACACCAATTATCTTTGTTAGTGCTAAAGATAGCGAAGAAGATATCATTTCTGGTCTCAAACTCGGTGGCGATGACTACATCACCAAACCATTTAGTATTAAACAACTAGTCGCAAAAGTGGAAGCACATTTAAAAAGGGAAGAACGCCTTAAGCAGGCAAAAAAAGACTTTCAAGAATTTAAACGTGAATTTTCTACAATGACATTTTACTTGCAAGAAAAAAGCATTTACATTAATGGTGAACGCGTTCCTCTAACCAGTCGTGAATACCGTATTCTAGAGCTCTTGTCTAGCCAGCCTAAAAAAGTTTTTACACGTGAAAATATCTACGAAAGCGTATATAACGATGATTCGGATACTCTTTTTAGATCTATTTCAGAATATGTTTATCAAATTCGTCAAAAATTTTCTCTCTATGACATTAATCCTATAAAAACAGTTCGAGGAGTGGGATATCAGTGGCATGATTAAAGCAAAAAAGATTAAAACATTAAAACAACGCATTTTTCAAACCGTCATTGAAGTGATTGTCGGAATTGTCCTTGTTATCTGTTTTATTTTAACCTTAACAAGTGTCCTTGCCTATACTAAACAAATTAGTCTCAGCAATCAGCTAAATATTAGTCTTTCAGATAAGATCTCTAAAGATATGATTGTCAAAGAAATGACGAAAGTACCTTATGACTACGTTTTATATGACCAGACTGGGAAGGTCATAAGCGAACAAATGTCACTGAGGATTTGATGTATTACCAAAAAGCTTTTAAAGAGAGAAAAAACTTAAACGAAAATGGGGTTACCTATTACCTTGCCCAAAATTCGCACTACGTTTTAGTTGTCCGACAATCTAGCATACCAGAGTTTTCAAATCATGCGCTTCGCTCAATTTCGTACAATACGCTGACTTACATCATCTTTATCATCGGCTTTTTGCTGGTTCTTATTTTTGCAATCACAAGACTGCTCAAAGAATTCACTTCAAATTTTTATGCTATCCAAAATACAACTCAAAATATGGGAACTAAGTCTCACTCAGATTTCCTAGAGTATTCTAGAATTGCGGAATTTGATGACACCTTAACTGTTTTAGCACAAAAAAGTGATGAATTAGCTGAACTGATTGAAAGAGAAAGAAGTGAAAAGAAAGATTTATCTTTTCAAATTGCTGCCTTAGCTCACGATGTCAAAACTCCGTTAACGGTCATTAAGGGAAATATCGAACTGCTTGAAATGACACCACTTAACGAACAACAAACGAGTTTTCTAACATCAATCAATAATAGCCTTTTAGTATTTGAAAACTATTTCAACGCAATGCTTAACTATAGTCGTCGATTAAGCGATAACGACCATAAAGAAAAGCTATTCTTAAAGCCTTTTTTAGCTGATTTATCGGTAAAAATTGAAGATATTCTAAAACCAAATGCAATTGATTTCAAGATGAGAAATACCTGTGCTACCAATTCTTTTTTAGCAAATAGCTTAAATCTTAAACGTGCACTGATTAATATCCTAGTAAACGCTACTCAACATGCCCCAAAAGGAAAAATTCGCCTTAGCATTTCAGAAGATGATAGTCATCTCATGTTCTCCATTTGGAATGATGGTCAACCATTTTCAGATGAAGCTCTTAAAAATGCCGCAAAATTTTTCTTCACTGAACATAATAGCAGAAGCGAAAAACACTATGGTATTGGACTATCTTTTGCGAAAGGCATAGCTGAAAAACATCATGGAGGTTTAAGAATTTCAAATCCTAGTATGGGTGGAGCAGAAGTCATTCTTTCCAATTAAAAAATAACCGTTCAACGACGAAAAAACGACTGTTTACGACATGGTCGTTTTTTAATGATTAATCTGGTAAAATAGAGGATAGAAGTATTACTTTGGGGTAAATTAGATGCAACAATTGATAACAATAGTTAGTTATTTAAGTTTTTTAAGCATTTGTCTAACTATCACGCGATTAATGAAGTGGCCTAGAAAACTTAAATCTAATATTCAAAAGTCTCTAAGTATCATCGTCCTAGTGAAACTGATAGTTATTGTAATCTTTTAGCAAATCATAAAAAGGAAAATAAAAAAAGAGAAAAAATGAAAGCTACTTATAAGGGAAAAGTTGCAGATGTTTGGCAAGTCAGCAAAGATAATCGAAATAGTCCTGACTGGGTAAAAGAAGCTTTTGCAAAAAGATATTTTTGTTGGTTAGATAATCACCTTCGTGTTTTAATGGCTGGTTTAAAGCCATCGACAGTTAAAAGCCTTAAAACAGGAGCGATTGGAAGTCTAGGCGGAGGATTTGCTGGCTACGGTATGTATGAGTTAGCATACTTAGGCGACTATATCGACATTACCAATCGCCGTATTGTTGCTCAAAAAACATTTGAAAAGGAATATCAGATTATTGATTAAAAGAGTCAATTCGTTTAGTTTATAAGAAATCACCCTAAAACGATAGCGAAATTATGGCTAGGATACTGTGTTTTTTATTTAATCATGAGTTACGTTATGCTTGGTCAAAGTCACAAATGGTTTTATGTTTTATATTACCTAACGCTTACTAGCATTCCAATACTAATTTCACTACAAAAGAAAAAATAATCCCCATGTTTCTGAAAACACAGGTTCTTTTAATTAATTGCGATACTTAACAATCACTTCACAGCGTTCAACCAAGAGTGAAAAACGTTCATTATCTGATTTTTCCTGATAGATACCAGCTTTAGTCTCAAAGGCAAATTTTTCTGAAGCGAGCGTTTTTGAAGTTTCTTGATAAAGTTGCCATTTATCTTTATGACTTGAAAGTGCAATGAGAGCTTCGAGAACGAGAACTAAAGAAGCAATAACTACTGCCAACAATTTAAAGCAAGGAATTGGTAAAGTAGCTAAAATCGGGATTAAAGCTAAGGTAATGATTTGAATGACTTTAAACACGATAAACCAAGCACGATGAAAACGAGCTTTCTTATCATAGCTTTTAATTGCTTGCTCTAAACGCTCTGAAAGATACGTTTTACTTGTTAATCCTTTGTAATCGTCCATTTGAATCTCCTTGATTGAAAGCTTTTTCCTATGTGATTTTATTGTATCGCTCTACTAAGAGATAGTCAAGAATTGACTTTATGGTATAATAGAACGTGGTTTAAGATTTTAAAAATCTTAATAAAACAAGAATAAATACAGTATCAAACACAAGCAAATAAAGCTTACTATGAAAGGATAAATATCTTAATGGTTACTATTCAATGGTTCCCAGGTCACATGTCTAAAGCTCGTAGACAAGTGCAAGAAAATATTAAACACGTGGATTTCGTGACTATTTTAGTCGATGCGCGTTTGCCACTATCAAGTCAAAATCCGATGCTAACTAAAATCGTTGGTGATAAACCAAAACTTATGATTTTAAATAAAGCTGATTTGGCTGATAGCAATCGTACAAAAGAATGGCGTCGTTATTTTGAGAGCCAAGGAATTAAAACTCTTGCTGTCAACTCAAAAGAACAAGCTACTGTAAAATTAGTTACAGAAGCAGCTAAATCTTTAATGGCTGACAAATTGACTAAATTGCGTGAACGTGGTATTCAAAAAGAAACCCTTCGTACGATGATTATTGGTATTCCAAATGCAGGTAAATCAACTCTTATGAACCGTTTAGCTGGTAAGAAAATCGCCGTTGTCGGAAATAAACCAGGGGTTACTAAAGGGCAACAATGGCTTAAATCAAATAAAGATTTGGAAATTCTTGACACCCCAGGGATTCTTTGGCCAAATTTGAAGACGAAGTGGTTGGTCTAAAACTTGCTCTTACCGGAGCCATCAAAGACCAACTCTTACCAATGGACGAAGTAACTATCTTTGGACTTAATTTCTTCAAAGAACATTATCCAGAACGTTTGATTGAACGTTATAAAGGCATTGACTTGGAAGAAGAGGCACCAGAAATTATCATAGCCATGACACAAAAACTTGGTTTCCGTGATGACTATGACCGTTTTTACGCTCTTTTTGTCAAAGATGTTCGTGAAGGTAAACTTGGACGCTATACATTAGACATTGTAGAAGAGGTTGAAAATGGCGACTGTTAAAGAAATCAAAGAAGCGCTAGCTGACATTGACAGTCTTGACGATACACGCTGGCAAGCCTACGAGAAAGATAGCCGAGCAGGCGTGCAAAAAGCTATCATCCAGCGTAAAAAGCTATTCAAGCCAATATCGACGAAGACTTGCGCTTAGAACATATGCTGCGCTACGAAAAAGAGCTTTATCAAGCAGACTACCAAGCTATCGCAGGAATTGATGAAGTTGGCCGTGGCCTCTTGCTGGACCAGTGGTGACTGCTTGCGTCATCCTTTCTAAGAATTGTAAAATCAAACATCTTAATGATTCTAAAAAAATCCCTAAAAAGCATCACGAGGAAATTTATGAAGAAGTCCTTGCGCGTGCTTTAGGAGTTGGTATTGGTGTAATTGATAATACTATCATCGATGATATCAACATTTATGAAGCGACAAAAGTTGGTATGCTCCAAGCAATTGACCAAATCAAGGGACAAGTGACTAAGCCTGATTATCTTTTGATTGATGCCATGCACTTAGACACTGACATCCCACAGCAATCACTCATCAAAGGAGATGCTAATTCTCTCTCAATTGCGGCAGCTTCTATCGTTGCTAAAGTCACTCGTGACGCATGATGGCAGATTACGCCAAAGAGTATCCTGGCTATGCTTTTGAAAAAAAATGTTGGTTATGGTACTAAAGATCATCTTGCAGGTCTCAAAGAACACGGTATTACACCAATTCACCGTAAAACATTTGAACCGATTAAATCCATGTTGAAGGAGAACTAAATGACAAGCGAAAAAGAAAAAATGCTAGCTGGTCAGCTATATGATGCGGGTGACAGTGATCTACTTGCCATGCGTTTACACGCCCGTAAACAAATCACTCTCTTTAATAATGAAGAAGACCGTCAGAAACGTAAAGAAATTATCAAATCATTATTTGGTTCTACAGGCGATAACTTACTAATGGAGCAGCGTTTTGTCTGCGATTATGGGTCAAATATCTACGTTGGTGAGAACTTTTTCGCTAATTATAACTGTACCATGTTAGATGTCTGCGAGATTCACATTGGAGACAACGCTATGATTGGTCCGAATTGTCAGTTTTTAACTCCTCTTCACCCACTAGATGCGAAAGAACGTATTTCTGGTTTGGAATATGGAGCACCAATCACTATTGGTGATAATGTATGGCTTGGTGGTGGGGTAACCATTCTACCAGGTATCACTTTAGGTAATAATGTCGTCGTTGGTGCTGGCGCTGTTGTAACTAAATCATTTGGAGATAATGTGGTTATCGCTGGAAATCCAGCTAAAATCATCAAAACATTAGATTAACTCAAAAAAACTCTCACAAAGTCCTATGGTTATAGGACTTTTTTTCGAATAGAAAAGTAGTGAGGTGACTAATGAATAACTTTGAACTATTTAAATTAAAACAAGCAGGACTAACAAATCTCAACATTCTAGCCGTTTTAGAATATCAAAAGCAAGAAAAGAAATCTCTTTCCTTGCGAGATATGGCAGTTGTGTCCAAATGTAAGAATCCTATTTTATTTATGGAAAAATACAAAGATTTGGATAGTAAAACTTTGCGAAAAGTCTTTAATCAATACCCTAGTATTTCAATACTAGATGACGACTATCCGCTGGAATTAAAACACTCTTATAATCCGCCTGTTTTGCTTTTTTATCAAGGCAATATTGATTTGCTCAATCGTCCGAAAATAGCAGTAGTAGGAGCACGCACAGCCACACAGATAGGAACCAAGTCCGTTCAAAAAATCATCAAAGAACTTGGAAATCAATTCGTCATTGTTAGTGGCTTAGCTAGGGGGATAGATACCAGTGCACATATTTCAGCACTAAAAAATGGCGGAGCGACAATAGCAGTTATTGGTTGTGGTCTTGACGTCTATTATCCCAAAGAAAATAAGCAGTTGCAGGAGTATCTTGGAAAAAATCACTTAATCTTGAGCGAATACACAGCATCAGAAGCGCCACTAAAATACCATTTTCCAAAACGCAATCGCATTATCGCAGGATTATCCCAAGGCGTCATAGTAGCAGAAGCTAAATTGCGATCTGGCAGCTTAATTACTTGTGAACGAGCCCTAGAAGAAGGACGAGACGTTTTTGCCATTCCAGGTAATATTTTAGACGGAAAATCTGACGGATGTCATCATTTAATCAAAGAAGGCGCAAAGTGCATCACATCAGGATTAGATGTCCTTTCAGAGTACCAATTGTAAACAAGTTTTTTCTATTGAATATAACTTTTTTATTGACAGTTTGGAAAAAGCGGGGTATCATGTTATAAGTTTATTACTGATAGGAAGTGAGCTTATGGCAACGACTACTACAAAAGCCCAAACAGCTGTTAAAAAGACAAGTAAAAAAACAACAAAGAAAAAAACAGCTGCCAAGAAAAACTTGGTTATTGTGGAATCACCAGCTAAAGCAAAAACCATTGAAAAATATCTAGGACGCAACTACAAAGTTGTCGCTTCAGTTGGTCATATCCGTGATTTGAAAAAATCAAGCATGTCTATTGATTTTGAAAATAACTATAAACCGCAGTATATCAATATCCGTGGTAAAGGTCCTCTAATTAACGATTTGAAAAAAGAGGCTAAAAAATCTAAAAAAGTTTATCTTGCAAGTGACCCGGACCGTGAGGGAGAAGCTATTTCATGGCATTTGGCACACATTTTGGGACTTGACGAAAATGATAAAAACCGTGTTGTTTTCAATGAAATCACTAAAGATGCTGTTAAAAATGCCTTCGTTGAACCACGTCAGATTGACATGGATTTGGTAGATGCGCAACAAGCCCGTCGAGTTCTTGACCGTATTGTTGGTTATTCTATCTCACCATTGCTTTGGAAAAAAGTTAAAAAAGGTCTTTCTGCGGGTCGTGTTCAATCTGTCGCATTGAAACTCATTATCGACCGTGAAAATGAGATTAAAAACTTTAAACCTGAAGAATACTGGACGATTGATGGATTCTTCAAAAAAGGAACTAAGAAATTCCAAGCAGCCTTTTATGGCATTGATGGTAAAAAATTAAAACTCAACAACTAACGAAGATGTGCAAGCAGTCCTTGCCCGACTTACAAGTGATGAGTTTAACGTAGCAAAAGTTGAAAAGAAAGAGCGTCGTCGTAACGCACCACTTCCATATACAACATCATCTCTTCAACAAGATGCTGCTAACAAAATTAACTTCCGTACACGTAAGACTATGATGGTTGCTCAACAGTTATACGAAGGGATTAACCTTGGCAAGAGCGGTACTCAAGGTTTGATTACTTATATGCGTACTGACTCTACACGTATCAGTCCTGTTGCGCAAAATGATGCTGCAGGTTTCATTACAGAACGTTTCGGCGAAAATTATTCTAAACACGGTAGCCGTGTGAAAAATGCTTCAGGTGCTCAAGATGCCCACGAGGCTATTCGCCCATCAAACGTTAACCTAACACCAGAATCTATCGCAAAACACTTAGACAAAGACCAATTGAAACTCTACACATTGATTTGGAATCGATTTGTCGCAAGTCAAATGACAGCTGCGGTGTTTGATACCATGAAAGTTAACTTGGAGCAAAATGGCGTTCGCTTCATAGCTAACGGTAGTAAAGTCAAATTTGACGGTTACTTAGCTGTCTATAATGATTCTGATAAGAATAAAATGTTGCCTGACATGGTTGAAGGTGATGTTGTTAAGAAAGTTTCAACAAACCCTGAACAACACTTCACTCAACCACCAGCACGTTATTCTGAAGCCACATTAATCAAAACGCTTGAAGAAAACGGTGTTGGACGTCCATCAACTTATGCACCAACACTTGATGTTATCCAAAGACGTTACTACGTTCGCTTGGTTTCAAAACGCTTCGAACCAACTGAATTGGGTGAAATCGTCAATAACTTGATTGTTGAATTCTTCCCTGATATCGTTGATGTCAAATTTACCGCTGACATGGAAGGTAAACTTGATGAAGTCGAAGAAGGAAAAGAACAATGGCAAAAAGTCATTGATGCTTTCTACAAACCATTTGAAAAAGAACTAGCAAAAGCAGAAACTGAAATTGAAAAAATTCAAATCAAAGATGAGCCTGCTGGTTTTGACTGTGACGTTTGTGGACACCCAATGGTAATCAAATTAGGACGCTATGGTAAATTCTACGCATGTAGTAATTTCCCAGAATGTCACAACACCAAAGCCATCACAAAAGAAATTGGTGTGACTTGTCCAATTTGTGGCGAAGGTCAAGTGATTGAACGTAAGACAAAACGTAATCGTCTTTTCTATGGCTGTGACCGATATCCTGAGTGTGAATTCACTTCATGGGACAAACCAGTCGGACGTTCTTGTCCAAAATGTGGTCAATTCCTCGTTGAGAAGAAAATTCGTGGCGGTGGTAAACAAGTCGTCTGCAGCAATGAAGAATGCGACTACGAAGAAGCAAAAGTTAAATAAATCCTTCAAACCTTGCAAATTTTCTTTGCGAGGTTTTTTTAGGTCAATTTTTATTGTCATTATAATAGACTTTTTAAATAATTTCCGTTATAACAGACTTTTTGAATAAGTCTGTTATAATAGACCTATAAGAGAGGTGGCCTATGAATTCTTTTGCATTAATTGGCGACATTATTGGTTCAAAAAAATCGATAATCGCTACCAAGTTCAAAAATCACTGGAATCTTGCTTAGCTGATTTGAACAATGAATTTCAAGCAGTTTTGGCATCCAAATTATCCATTACATTAGGAGATGAATTTCAAGGATTACTGAGTCTTGATGCTCCTTTATTTCAAATCATTGACCGTATCAATCTGGCCATGAAGCCTTACCAGGTGCGTTTTGGGATTGGAATGGGAAAAATTCTAACAGACATTAATCCCGAACAAAGTATTGGCGCTGATGGTCCAGCATACTGGCATGCCAGAAAAGCCATTAACTATATTCATCAAAAAAATGACTACGGTAATACACAAATTGCGGTTTCTTTTGATGATGAGAATCAAGTCAATATCGTTAATACCTTGATTGCAAGCAGCGAAGCTATTAAATCAGACTGGCGAGCAAGTCAAGAAATCATCTTAAAAGAGTTATTAGCACTTGGAATTTACAATGAGCAGTTCGATCAACAAATGCTTGCTAAACGCTTAGCATTAACGACCAGCGCCTTATCAAAACGTCTTAAAAGCAGCAATATTAAAGTATATCTTCGTGCACGAAAAACAGCTTTAAATTGTCTTAAACACTATGGAGAGGAGTTAGCTTAATGCCTATCACTGGACTTTCACAATATTTGACACAGCATCCTGTTTTGACCTTGTTGTTAATCTGTCATTTTTTATCTGATTTCCAACTGCAAAGTCAAAAGGTGGCTGACCGTAAAAATACTGATAAAAAGTACCTTTTGCTTCATCTTCTAGGAGTAGCTTTTCCTCTGATTTTACTAACTTGCTTTTTACCAAGTCTATGGTTGACGAGTCTGCTTATCTTACTTAGCCATGCTATCATTGATTTTGGAAAATCGAGTGTCGCTAAGTGGCTTCATCTCAGCACTATGTGGACATTTTTAGCAGATCAGATGCTTCACTTAGTGATTATCGTTTTATTGACAGGAAGTATTTTTTGTCCTTATCTGACTGTCAATGCTGTAACTGCACAAGTTTTAAATCTGATTTTATTTCTTGTTCTCATCACTAAGCCAACAAATGTTGTTTTCAAGATTTTCTTTCAAAAATATCAGCCACAAGATAATCAAAAATTGGATACCATTCCAGGTGCAGGAGCAACCATCGGACTTTTAGAACGTGTTATCATGAGTATTTGCATCATCTTTAATCAATTTGCATCAATCGGGCTGGTCTTTACAGCGAAATCGATTGCTCGCTACAATAAAATATCTGAAAGTCCTACTTTTTCAGAATACTACTTAATTGGATCACTTTTCAGCATATCTAGTGTTTTACTAGCTGCTTGGATTTGCCTTTTCTAACGATAAAAAAGAAATTCGTTAAATTATTTACATAATTTTAGTTATGTCTATCGATTTAATATTTTATTTGTATTTCACTGATTTTATGTTATGATAGTCTGGTATCAAAAATAGAAAGATTCAGATATGGGCAAACTCCCACATCTGGAAAATGAGTTTTAAGCTTCTCTAAGCTCATTTTTGGAGGTATTAGTATATTGTCTCAATCATCACACATTAACGTTATTGGAGCTGGTTTAGCTGGCTCTGAAGCTGCTTATCAGATTGCTAAGCGCGGTATTCCAGTTAAACTTTATGAAATGCGTGGGGTTAAACCAACACCTCAGCATAAAACAGATAAATTCGCTGAACTTGTCTGCTCAAATTCGCTTCGTGGCGACAGTTTAACAAACGCTGTTGGTCTTTTGAAAGAAGAAATGCGCCGTTTGGATTCTGTTATCATGAAAGCCGCTGAAAGCACGCGCGTCCCTGCTGGTGGCGCTCTTGCGGTTGACCGCGACGGTTTCTCACAAATGGTAACTGACGAAGTCACAAACCACCCACTTATCGAAGTCATTCGCGAAGAAATCACTGAAATCCCAGACGATGCCATTACAGTTATCGCTAGTGGACCACTTACTTCAGATGCTTTAGCTGCAAAAATCCACGAATTAAACGGTGGTGACGGTTTCTATTTCTACGATGCAGCAGCACCGATTGTTGATAAAAGTTCTATCGACATGGACAAAATCTACCTAAAATCACGTTACGATAAAGGGGAAGCAGCTTATCTAAACTGTCCAATGACAAAAGAAGAATTCATGGCTTTCCATGAAGCACTTGTCAATGCTGAAGAAGCACCACTAAATTCATTTGAAAAAGAAAAATACTTCGAAGGTTGTATGCCAATCGAAGTCATGGCAAAACGAGGCATTAAAACATTGCTCTATGGTCCTATGAACCTGTCGGACTAGAATACCCAGAAGATTACAAAGGATCACGTGATGGCGAGTTTAAAACACCTTATGCCGTTGTTCAATTGCGTCAAGACAATGCAGCTGGTAGCTTATTTAACATCGTTGGTTTCCAAACACACCTTAAATGGGGAGAACAAAAACGTGTGTTCCGTATGATTCCAGGCCTCGAAAATGCTGAATTTGTCCGCTACGGCGTTATGCACCGTAACTCATACATGGATTCACCAAACCTTTTGACAGAAACATTTGCTACACGTCAAAATCCAAATCTTTTCTTCGCTGGTCAAATGACTGGTGTTGAAGGTTATGTTGAATCTGCTGCATCAGGTCTTGTAGCTGGTATCAATGCTGTGCGTCGTTTCAAAGGCGAAGAACCTGTTATCTTCCCACAAACAACAGCTATTGGAGCTTTACCACACTACATCACTCACGCTGAAAGCAAACATTTCCAACCAATGAACGTTAACTTTGGTATCGTTAAAGAACTCGAAGGACCACGTATCCGTGATAAAAAGAACGTTACGAAAAAGTTGCTGAACGTGCTTTGAAAGACTTAGAAGAATACCTTAACGTTTAAACCTACTAATCAAAGAAGAGGTGACATCATGTTTCCAATTCAATTAGGATTAAAAGCTAGCTCTGCTCCAGAGCAAGTAGCTAGTCGTCTAAAATATCATCCAGATGTTTTTGAATTTTTTACAAGCGAAGTTGATTATACAGCTGATAGTTTAGAAAAACTTGAAGAAGCCATTCAAAAAGTCAAATCAAGTAGTGTAAAGACTATTGTTCTTCATCACCCTATGAAGTACCAAGGAAAGCGTTTGGAATTAGTAGCTCATCCAAAAAATAATGCTGAATTGGTTAACTTTATCGATTTTTCAACACAAAAATTACTTGATTTAGCAAAAAAATACGACTGTAAAGTGCTGGTTCACGGCTCTTACGAGTTAGAAGAAGCTGAACTATTAGAACCTTTTGCTTCAATCGAGGATGCTCGTCAGTATCTTTTCTCTCGCATGGATCACTTTTGTCATATTGGCAAAGACTATATCATGTTTGAAAATGGTATTTCAAAACTCTATTCATATGGAAATCCTGATTTTGATCACTTGCTTGACTGAAAAGGTTATCCTCTAGCTTACGATATTTCACATGCTTTTATTTATCTTCACGGTGATAACGAGGCCCTTCAACAGTCTCTAAAGACTTTGAAGGATCATATCGTTCATTACCATTTAGTGGATTCTCTGGGAGAAACCCATGATAGCCTGACACTTGGTCACGGAAAAATTGATTGGGCGAAAGCTTTGCCACTCTTTAATGAAACAGCAAGTAGCATCTACGAAATTAACTTAAAAGACCTAACTAATCCAGTTGAACAGCTCGAAAGTCATGCTTACCTAAAACAGATTGCACAAAACTTGTAAGATAATATAAAACACAGAAGCAGTAGCTTCTGTGTTTTTCTTACATTTTTGTAAGGTTTCATCCCCAAAACTGTAAGAAAGAAAGAGCTGATTTCCGATAAACTAAAGATATCAATAAGAAAGGAGTAGCAGTATATGAAAGAAGAAATTAAACACTATCTTAGCCTATGGATTCATTTTTTCATTTGGATTGTATTGCTATTTCTGGGATCTATTGTTTATATCATCTCATATGCCTTTCGTATAACAAAGTAAAAGGAGGTGCTTAAAATGGTTGAATTATATAGTCTGATAAGCATTCTATTTATCATCATAGTAGGAGTAGCAAGCTTAGCTTTTTGGTACTGGAGCGGTAGAAGACCGCTAAAAAAGCGCTAAAAAGTTTTCAAAAGCAAAAAATTAACTAAGCATTTCTGAGCTTGAAAGGGTATAATGAAAAAAAGGAGAAATTATGTTACTGGAAATCAATCACCTCGAGAAAGTTTTTCGCACGCGCTTTTCAAAAGAAGTGACGCGCGCACTGCAAGACGTTGATTTTAAGGTTGATGAAAATGAGTTCATCGCCATTATGGGAGAATCAGGATCAGGTAAAACAACCTTGCTAAATATCTTAGCAACACTAGAAAAGCCAACTAATGGATCAGTTATTTTAAACGGGGAAGAAATCACTAAAATCAAAGAAAGTAAACTTGCTGAATTCCGTTTGAAAAATCTCGGCTTTGTCTTTCAAGATTTTAACTTATTGGACACCCTATCAGTCAAGGATAATATTTTCTTGCCACTAGTACTTGGGCGCCTTCCTTATCAAGAAATGGAAAAACGTATTACAAGGCTAGCGCCAAAATTACACATTGAAGAGTTGCTAGAAAACGTCCATTTGAACTTTCTGGTGGTCAAAAACAACGTGTTGCGATTGCTCGTAGTTTGATAACAAATCCGAAATTGCTTTTAGCTGATGAACCAACAGCAGCACTAGATTATCGCAATTCTGAAGATATCTTAAATCTTTTCGAAGACATTAACAGCTATGGTCAAACACTTCTTATGGTAACTCACTCAGCAAATGCAGCAAGTCATGCCAAACGTGTGTTGTTCATCAAAGACGGTCGTATTTTCCACCAAATTTACCGTGGCAATAAAACCAATCAAGAATTCAGTAAAGACATTTCACTTGCGATGACAGCCCTTCTAGGAGGTGAGTAAGATGTTCTATGCTAAATTAGCTTGGTCAAATTTGAAAAAGTCACTTGATATTTTTGGACCATTTTTACTTGCCAGTGTGGTACTTTTCATCCTTGACTGTTCAACGTTATTGCTTATTTATAGTCCAGTATCAATGGAGATGCAGTACAGTAATACTGTTTTAGGACTTGCAATCGTTGTTCTGATGATTTTTACCGTCATCATGGAAATCTATAGTTATAATTTCTTGCTCAAGCAAAGAAGTAGAGAGTTTGGTCTTTACAATATCCTTGGGATGAACCGAAGTCAAGTTGGTCTGGTATCATCTATCGAATTAGCAATTATTTTTATAGGTGTTATCTTACTTGGTAGTGTGCTTTCCGCAGTCTTTTCACAAGTTTTTTACCTTATCTTTGTGAATCTTTTGCACTATAATAAATTCATTATTGGATTATCGCCGCTAGCATTTATTTTGGCATCAGTAGCCTTCGCCGCTATCTTTGCTTTGCTAGAAGTCATTAATATTGTTATCATTTATCGTTCATCACCTCTTGCTTTGTTTAAACGCCAAGAGAAAGGTGAAAAAGAACCTCGTGGTAATATTCTTTTTGCCCTACTAAGTCTTATCAGTCTTGGCTCAGGTTATTATCTATCTATTTCCTCTCAAACAGTTACTGCACTAGTTGTTGTCTATCGTTTCTTTATCGCAGTTGTTTTGGTAATTATTGGTACTTACCTCTTTTACGTTAGCTTTATGACTTGGTATCTTAAACGACGTCGTAAAAATAAAAACTATTTTTACAAACCAAAACACTTTGTGACAACATCGCAGATGATTTTCAGAATGAAAGAAAATGCTATCGGGCTTGCTAACATCACTTTGCTAGCTACAATGTCTTTTGTAACCATTGCCACAACATCAAGTTTGTATTTTAGTAGTCAGAAACAAGACAAATGAAATGTTTCCAAAAAATAACAAAAATTACATTTGCTGATTATGGCTATACTGATCCAAATGCCAAAGTAGTCTCAGAAGGGGAGCTTAAGGAAAAATTCCAAGAGCAAGTTACAGACAAACTCAACAAGCCTGACGATGAATACATCATTTATCAAACTGTATCATCAATGTTTTCCATTCCAACTGGTAAATCACTGACATTGACCGATGATTTAGTCAAACATCCAGAAATTAATAAATTTGGCTCTATCTATCTTACAACACAAGATGTTATCAAATCTTTTGATAATGATATGCCTGACTTAGAAGATAATCAAGTTGCCTTTTACAAACAAAAAGGTGATAGCCAACTTGAAACATTGACTTTGTTTGATAGAAAATTTGAAAACGTAAAAAACTTTAAGAACATTAACTTCCCTGAAATTAAAAATAGTTATAATCCTGGAGTTATTATCTTCAGTAATGATTCAGTCATGCAAGAAGTTATAAATCTTTTCAAAGAACATGAGTTGATGGCTCAACATTCTTATTCAGCCTTTGTTAACCTCTCACCAAACGAAGTCTCAACAATTAATAAATCAATTGATTCTGCTTCAAAAGATGACTCTATTCAGGGAGATGTTGAGACGAGAAAAGGATACATGGATACCCTATATACCGTTACAGGTGGTTTCCTCTTCACTGGATTCTTGCTTGGGCTTAGTTTCTTGCTTGGTGCAGCCTTGATTATTTACTACAAGCAACGTACCGAAGGAATTGAAGATAAAAAATCTTATAAGATTCTCCAAGAAGTCGGCATGAGTAAAGAAGCTGTCAAACAAGCTATTAACTCACAAACATTGCTAATGTTCTTTATGCCACTCGGCTTTGCTATTGTCCACTTTATTGTCGCCTTAACTATGTTAAAACAAATGCTTTTACTCTTTGGAGTAGAAGGATCAGGTACACTGATTATCAGTGGTATTACAATATTTTGTATCATTATCATTTACTTCTTTATCTACAAATTAACTAGTCGAACTTACTACAAGATTATCGAACGTTAATAAAAAACTACTTTCTTTAACAAGACAAAACTACATACAATTATTTTGATAAGAAACTCAGCTGAAAATGGTCGTAAAGACCATTTTTGCTAAAATGAAACTATGAAACAAGGAAAAATTTATATCGTAGAAGATGACAATACCATTGTATCCTTATTAAAACAGCATTTAAGCAAAGTTTATGATGTCTATAGTGTTAATAATTTTCGTGCGATTAAGCAAGAAATCGAAGAAATCACCCCGGATTTGATTCTAATGGATATCACTTTGCCCTATTTTAATGGTTTCTATTGGACGACTGAGATTCGTAAAACCATGACCTTGCCAATCATATTTATTTCATCCAGTGATGATGAAATGGATACCGTCATGGCATTGAATATGGGAGGAGATGATTTCATTTCTAAACCCTTCTCATTAGCCATCTTAGATGCTAAGATATCAGCTTTTTTGCGCAGAGCTTATCAATTCACTTCTGACAGTTATCAACTCGATGAATTTTCGTTATCCCGTGAAGGAATTCTATCAAATGGGAGTAAGCAAATTAATCTTTCTCCGACTGAAAACAAAATCCTTAGCATTTTATTTGAACACCAAAATCAAGTGGTGCCAAAGGAAGAGCTGCTAGAGAAATTGTGGGAAAATGAAAGTTTTATTGACCAAAACACCTTAAGTGTCAACATGACTCGTTTGCGCAAAAAAGTACAACCATTAGGATTTGATCGCATTCATACTGTGAGAGGAGTCGGCTATCTTCTAAAATGATACGACAATTTTTTAAAGAATTTGGTATTTGGTACCTTACCTATGCCATATTGACCATTTCATTTTTACTGACCTTTATGTTATTCCACTTGCCCGTAACTTACTTCAGAATAAGCTTTAGCATTAGTATCACAATACTAATTTTCATTAGCATTTGGCAGTACTTCAAATTTAAAAAGAAACAGATAATTTTACAACAATTTATTTATGTAAAAGAATTAGATGACTTCAATCTACCATCAGAAAAAGCTTTTAAAGCTATTATTTGTAAACAAAAAGAAGCGCATGCCAGCGATGTTCTAGCTATTCAGACACAGATGGAAGATACTCAGAATCTCATCAAAATGTGGTCTCACCAAATGAAAGTTCCTCTATCAGCTTTATCATTGATGGCACAGACTAATCAACTTGAATCAAAAGAAGTCGAACAACAACTAAATCGTCTTCAAAACTATTTAGACACCCTATTAAATTATTTAAAATTCAGTCAAAATAAAGATGATTTTCGTTTTGAAAGACTGTCCGTCAAGGAGATTACAATCTCAATTATCAAAAAATACCGCATTCCTTGTTTGTTAAAACACCTCTCTGTTGAGGTGACAGGTGATTGGGAACTCAAGTCTGATAAAAAATGGGTGACCTTCGCACTGACACAAATAATTGATAATGCCATTAAGTATTCGAAAGATAACGGCAAAATCATCATCCGCATTTCTCAAGCTAGTATTGAAATATCAGATGATGGTAGTGGAATACTAGAAGAAGATTTGCCACGGATTTTTGAAGAAGGCTTTACTGGTTTTAACGGGCACGAACACCAAAAAGCTACAGGATTGGGACTTTACATGACAAAACAAGTTCTAGATAGCCTTAGTCTCGATATCAATATTCAAAGCCAAATTGATCAAGGAACGCACGTGTTAATCACTCCGAAAAAACGTTAAGCAAGAAGATTTTGTCTTGCTTTTTTCTGATTATTTTTTATAGTGTTGTTAGTTTATAAACTAACAGAAAGGAACTTATGTTTTCTGGAGAAAAATTAAAAAAGATATGACAAGAAAAAGGTTATTCGCAAGCTGATTTAGCGAAGTTATTACAGTTATCAAGAGCTTCGTATTTTAATTGGGAGAACGGAAAAACAAAACCCAACCAAAAAAATTTAAAAGCAACTAAGTCAGATTTTTAAAGTTGATCCAACGTATTTTCTTTCTGAACATGATATCGTTAATATCTTCTTAAAACTTAATCCTGACAACCAAGTTAAACTAGAAAATTACGCTGAAGAACTACTCAAAGAACAAGAAATCATCAAACCTTTACCAAAACTTTATGCCTATAAGGTCTTCGAAAAATTATCTGCAGGTACTGGTTATTCTTATTTTGGGGATGGCAATTATGATACCGTCTTTTACGATGAGCAACTAGATTATGACTTTGCCTCTTGGGTATTTGGTGATTCAATGGAACCAACTTATCTTAATGGAGAAGTCGTTCTCATCAAACAAACAGGATTTGATTACGATGGTGCCATTTATGCGGTTGATTGGGATGGGCAAACCTATATCAAAAAAGTTTACCGTGAAGAAGAGGGTTTGCGTTTGGTTTCTCTTAATAATCATTACGCTGATAAATTCGTTCCATACGATGAAAATCCACATATTATTGGAAAAATCATTGGAAACTTTAAACCTTTAGAAGTTTAATCTTAGAAACATAATATTATTTATGTAAAATAAAGATTTTACTATCTTTGAAATTAAAGCTTATATATAAAAATCTGGACTCATTACAGTACAGCCCAGATTACTTTTTACAATTTATCAAGGGCATTCTTTTGTTCATCGTTAACGATGTGGGTATATAAGTCAGTTACCTGGGTGCTAGCATGTCCCAATTGGTGGCTGACCAAAACTTGAGATTTAGTAGCGCTATACAATCGCGTTGCTAGAGTGTGACGGAGCTTGTGGGGTGTTACACGTACTTTGAAATCCTGTGAGTATTTGGCTACTAATTTTTCGATACTTGATGCATCGATACGATTTGGAACACCACGGTATTCCGTTAAAAATAAAGCCTGATCTTGTTTTTCTGCTTTATAGCGTGGCGCTCGAATTTTTAAATACTCCTCAAGGTAAGGTTTGGCAAAAGCAGCAATATTCACAGAATCGCGTTTACCCCCCTTACGAGTGACTTCGATAACCATCATATTCAGATGTAAATCCTTCAAATCAAGATTAACAGCCTCAGAAAGACGAACACCAGAGGCAAGAAGAAGGGCGATAATTGCCAAATCTCGCTCCTTGTTCTTCTGGAAGGAGGAGAGGGCACGGTGAGAGAGCTTATTTTGGTACTCTTTATCGATATACTCGATAAAGCCATTGTTTCATCACCTAAGAAGA
>ENA-OQIG01000181-OQIG01000181.1-human-gut-metagenome-genome-assembly--contig:-NODE-181-length-36053-cov-3.532539_pt1 | contig 36053 bp, 49 predicted proteins | sample MGYA00242576_ERZ504741 | MGnify/ENA primary metagenome ERZ504741 (study PRJEB26092, sample SAMD00036436) | human gut metagenome | host: Homo sapiens | study: EMG produced TPA metagenomics assembly of... | reverse complement strand
TATTTTTAATTTAGCTTCGCTCAAAACCTTGTTTGATTTTTAACATATAGGTATAGTCTCAATTTCTTCTCGTTTGTCCATCTCCTTCAATGACCCATTTGTAAGAAGTGATTTCCTCCAGTCCCATCGGACCGCGTGCGTGTAGCTTTTGCGTGCTGATTCCGATTTCGGCTCCTAATCCGAATTGTGCCCCGTCAGTGAAAGCGGTAGACACATTGGTGTATACGCAAGCTGCGTCCACGATTCTGGTGAATAAAGCTGCACGTTCCCCGTTCTCGGTAACAATACACTCGCTATGTTTAGAACTGTTTTCCTGAATATGTCCTAAGGCATCTTCGAAGCTCTTTACAGTCTTGACAGCCATTTTATAATCCAGAAACTCCGTGCCGAAGCTTTCTGCTTTTGCATGTTCCAGGAGCTCGGCAGGATAGCGGCCTTCCAATGCCTGGTAAGCTTGCGGATCAGCATAAATAATGACATGGCTGTCTTTTAGTTTCTCGCAAATCAGAGGGAGGTCGGCCAGTCTCTTCTCATGTATAATGGTGCAGTCCAATGCATTACATACGCTAACTCTACGTGTCTTTGCATTATGAATAATGTCTGCTCCCTTGTTTGTATCCCCAAATTCATCGAAGTAAGTGTGACAGATACCTGCTCCTGTTTCAATGACAGGAATCCTTGCATTCTCGCGTACGAAATGAATAAGACTGCTGCTGCCTCTGGGGATAATCAAGTCTACGTAGCCCACAGCATTCAGTAACGCTGCCGTAGCCTCTCTATCAGCTGGAAGTAATTCTACAATGTGCGGATTGATTTTGAACTTCTTCAATACTTTGTGAATCACACTGATGATGGCCCGGTTGGAACAATCGGCGTCACTTCCTCCTTTCAATATGCAGGCATTTCCGCTCTTCAGACAAAGGGAGAAAACATCAAAGCTAACATTAGGGCGTGCTTCATAAATGATTCCTATGACTCCGAAAGGAACGCTGACTTTCGTCAACTTCATTCCATTGGGACGAACACTCTCTTTCAACACTTTACCCAAAGGAGAGGGGAGTGTTGCTACATTGCGTGTATCTGCGGCAATACCTTTCAAACATTCTTCCGTCAGTTTCAACCGATCGTACTTCGGATCATTTTTGTCCATCCGTGCGAGGTCTTTTTCGTTCTCTGAAAGAATGAAAGGTGTTTCTGCAATTGCTGCGTCAGCTACTGCATTTAAAATCTGATTGATGACATTATCATTCAGCAGGGCTAATTCCCGACTTGCTACTTGTACAGCGGCAAAGGTCTCGTTTAAATTTGTAGTCATTTGCTCCTTTTTTGCATTAAATGGAAAGATAAACTATGCAAATATAGTGAATGATGTGAATAAAACTTGTTGAAAATAGAAATAAATGTTGCTCTTTACTTATTCACTGGTTTTTTTACAAGATTAATACTAAAAAATACGAGACTCAATTCTGAATCTCGTATTTTTCATTTATGCACTATATTGGTATAGTGCTTGTTATTCGAACTCCTATTTGGCATTATCTCATTGCCATGGAATGTCTTGTTCAATATCTTCTCCCATTTCTCCTGATTCGACTTCAATTCCTATGTCACTAGGTGTTCCTATATGTTCAATATTGGTTAGTGCGATAGAATGGGTATAGTTTCTCTTGAATGTGATACTGCTACTGATGATTGTCTTTTCTTCTGCTCCTGGAGTCTCTTCCCAAAATACTTCCACTTTTACATTCTCTGTTAAATGTTGATTATCACCAGTAGGTATATTGGCAGTGAGATTTCTCATGCTGACCATTTTTAATTCAGATTCAACAGTCTTATGAATATCTGCATTAGCATTCAAATAGATGCTTGGTGCGTCTTCAAGTTTTATTCTAAGACGTCCTTTCTCTAAACCTGTTTGTTTGAATTTTACTCCGAAAAAACGGTGATAGAGCATGATGTGATTTTGCATGCCATCTGTCACTTCCACTTTATCGTTTAATCCATGATAACGTTCGATGAACGGGCGGTTGCAGGCGTCTTGTGATCCGTTTCTCGTTTGTATTCTCGGGTTTTCAATGTTGTATAAGAATTTGATTCCATCTGCTTGTTCGGCAGTCAGGAATTTGTTCAGGCATTCCCCTTTGATTTTTCCGCTACGTTCCAAATCGAAAGGGGCTCCGAAGAAGCCTTTTTCGTCTTTTATGATTGAGTCCTTTGCATTTGCAATCATAGAGCAAGAGATGCGGTAAGTGTATCCATCAATAACTTTTATTTTTAGGTTATTGGGATCTTTCGCCTTGTCTAACTGGAAAATACCATAAGCGTATGGTTTTGAAGATGGATTCTGTCCCTCTTTGGGTGTCATGGTAATGGCGATTCCCACTAATGTTTCACTTTCATTAATTTTGGTTGGAGTTGTAGCACGTGCCATGGCAGTTCGGTTGAGAGGTAGTCTCCGTCCAGTTGTAAGTTAAGTTCGGAATACGTAGTAGGAGGTGCCTGATACAGATCTTTCTCCTTAATACATGATTGTAGAGTAAAAGCTGTGAATAGACAGCCTGCGATCATAAGATGTTTGATTTTCATATGAATCTTTTTTAGTAGTTGTTGAGTATGATAATTATTTCCCTATTTCTTGTTCTGATTCTTCCATTTCTGCTTCTTCACCAAAAGAGATAGTAGCATCCCCTATATGCTCATCTATCTTGACTATTTTGATTATGTTCTTTTTGTTTCTTTTCATTTTAATACTCTGATTGGTATATAGAGAATACCATTTCTCTTCATTGGCCGGGCGGTAGGAAATAGTGAAAGCGATTGTTTCTTCTTCCTTAAGTTTGGCCGTATAATAGTCGGATATATCGTACATAGAGATAATTCGTTCCTCCGTCCGGGATGTTCCATCTTTGGAATATAGTAGATAAAATGGAGCAACGTCCGCTGCTTTAATTTTGATGGAGTCACCCGGTGCAAGTTCGTCTGTAACGAATTGTATAGAATAATAAGCACGTTTCAATGTCATTGAAACGGAGGTATTCATATTGGGATTTGAAAAGTCCAATTGCTCACTGCCGAAAAAGCGTCTGACGGTAGGGTGAGTACTAGTACTATCGCATTTTATATGCATTTCTCCTTTGTAAATATGTTGGTGAAATGCCCCATTGATATTCAGGGGATTGATTGAAATCTTTAAATCGTTGTTGACTAACCCGTTCACCTCTTTCTGCAGAGTAGATGAAAAAGGAAGTCCATAAAGTATGCTGTCACTTTGTATTGTATAATATGGGCGGTCTTTATATCCCAGGAAGCTGCAGTCAAAGCGATACACATATCCTTCGATTAACCCGATTTCTACTCGATATGGATTATCGAAAAGGCCTGAAGCATAGGGCTGAAAAGAAGTCAGGCCTTTTCCTTTCCAAAAAACATTAACTGCATATATTCCGTCAGCCACCGTGGAGGTGGAACGGCTTAAAGGTTGTTCGGCTACTTCAAGAAAAGGAGCTATATTTAAACTGACATTAAACTTTCTGCCGACAGGAAATGACGGTGTACTGTTTACTTCAGGTTCATTCTTACTGCTCTCACAAGATATAATTGAGAATGTTAAAAATATGAGTATAAGGTTCCAATGTTTTAGTAGCATGGGGATTATATTGTTTGTTTAGAGGGCAAATATACTGCTATTAATAGTTTTTTGCAAATAAAGTCCCTGTATTTATGTTGCAGATGTCTATCTATAATACATTATATAACTGAAAATAAAAGCGCTTATCTTCACTAAAGAAGCTAATATTCTACCTGAATAAGAGCTTCATTTGGGTGCAGAAATGAGGTAAACTCATACAATTATAATTCAAAAAAACTTCCGTAAACATTCTCAACTATACTTATCCCTATGAGAAAAAATACTCATAGGGATGAGAAGAAATACTCATTACAATGAGAACTTTTTCTCATTGCAGTGAGAATATCCCCTTGCTAGAATAGGATGAAACAGTTTATTACCGTGCAGTCATGAACAAGATTCACCTCTGTGTACTCTGTGGTGAAAACCGTACAGAAACAAGCTAATTTTAGTCTAAAATCGGATAAAACAGAAATTCTTATTATTAATTATTCAATGTATAGATAGTCATAATGTACTACTGGTTTCTTTCCATGCTTGCCAATCGCTTCTTGTGCCTGTTTGGAGTCACAGTTCACTTTTCCAACGCCAACCTGGTTTCCTTGAAAGTCCATGATATGTACAATGTCATCTTTCTCAAATTCACCTTCAATATGAGTGATTCCGATGGGGAGGATACTGACAGCCTTTTCAGAGTTTAGAACTTCTGTCGCACATTCGTTGATGTGAATTTCCCCTTTGGCAAACCCTTCACTATGGGCAATCCACTTTTTGACGCTGGATACCGGTTCGTCTGATGGTATAAAACGTGTACAAAGAGTTTCTTCAGGATGCTGTAATAAATCTACCAGAATATTATCCCGCTTCCCGTTGGCAATAATCACTGTAATTCCTTCATCAGCAACTTTGCGGGCAATATTGGTTTTCGTCAACATCCCCCCCCGTCCGAAACTGGACTTAGTTGTCTGAATATAGTTGGATAAGTCTTTGCCGTGACCGATCTCCCGGATAACAGAAGAGTTTGGATCGGAAGGAGAACCATTGTAAATCCCATCAATATTACTTAGGATAATGAGTGCCTGCGTGTCCATCATCGAAGCGATGAGTCCGGACAATTCATCATTATCGGTGAACATCAGCTCACTGACGGAAATCGTATCGTTTTCGTTGACAATAGGAATGACATTATTTTCAAGCATTACCGTCATGCAATTTTTCTGATTCAGATAATGGCGGCGAGTTCCAAAACTTTCCTTCGTTGTCAGTACCTGGCCGACAGGTATATTGTGCTCACGGAAAAGTTCGTAGTAACGGTTGATTAGTTTGGCCTGACCCACAGCAGAAAATAATTGGCGCTGATCTACACTATCGAGTTTTTTCTGCGGATGCACTTCACTGCGTCCGGAAGCAACAGCTCCCGAAGAAATCAAAATGATTTCTACCCCGGACTTATGTAATTCCGCTATCTGGTCAACAAGTGCCGACATACGGGTAACGTCCAGCGTTCCGTCGCGGCGTGTCAATACATTGCTTCCTACTTTTACTGCGATTCGTGTAAATTCCTGTTTCATCCTTACTAACGATTTGAAAGCACAAATATAGAGCTTTTTGCCGATATGCTACCTAAACAGGCTAAAAAGAATTATCTTTGCAGCCAGATAGAGAAAAGATAAACAATGAAACATACAAATCCACAAGTAGAACAGATGACCTCCTTCATCGTAATGGATGTGTTGGAGAGGGCAAACGAATTACAGAAACAAGGTGTTGATATTATTCATTTGGAAGTTGGTGAACCCGATTTTGATGTACCGTCTTGTGTGTCGGAAGCAGCAAAAGCGGCTTATGATCGTCATCTTACTCACTATACACATTCTTTGGGGGACCCGGAACTCCGGCGGGAAATTGCTGCTTTTTATCTACGGGAATATGGAGTGACGGTAGATCCGGATTGCATTGTGGTGACTTCCGGCTCTTCTCCATCCATTCTTCTTGCGTTGATGTTGCTCTGTAATACGGATAGTGAAGTGATTCTTTCCAATCCGGGATACGCTTGTTACCGTAATTTTGTGTTGGCTACCCAGGCTAAACCCGTTTTGGTTCCTTTGTCTAAAGAATATCTGCAATACGACATAGAAGCTATTCGTAAATGTGTGAATCCACATACAGCGGCTATCTTTATTAATTCTCCGATGAATCCGACCGGAATGTTGCTGGATGAAAAATTCTTGAGAGAAGTGGCAGCACTGGGAGTTCCTGTTATTTCGGATGAGATTTATCATGGACTTGTCTATGAAGGACGTGCGCACAGCATTCTTGAATATACCGATCAGGCTTTTGTCCTGAACGGATTTTCTAAACGTTTTGCGATGACAGGTCTTCGGCTGGGTTATTTGATTGCACCTAAATCTTGTATGCGTTCTTTGCAGAAGTTGCAGCAAAATCTATTTATTTGTGCGTCCAGCGTTGCCCAACAGGCTGGGATTGCTGCATTGCGGCAGGCTGATTCGGATGTGGAACGGATGAAACAGATTTATGATGAGCGTCGCCGGTACATGATTACTCGTCTTCGGGAAATGGGGTTTGAGATTAAAGTAGAACCTCAAGGAGCATTTTACATTTTTGCCAACGCACACAAATTTACTACCGACTCTTATCGCTTTGCATTCGATGTACTCGAACATGCGCATGTCGGCATTACTCCCGGGGTGGACTTTGGTACGGGAGGTGAAGGATATGTACGCTTCTCCTATGCAAACTCATTGGAGAATATCAAAGAAGGACTGGACCGTATCAATCGCTACCTTTCTCGTCCCGACTTCTGATTAGCTCGGTGGCTGCTTCGTATTCTTCCTCTGTCACGAGGACGGATACGGAAGGAGCGATATAGGGTGCTAATGTCCCCATAATTCCATCTTTGATTACACAACGGATATTATTGCTTTCTAATAACCCTTTAATGATCTCGGCTTCCCAGGGGGATCCGGAGAATACTTCTATTGCCTTGCTATAATCTTCTTCTTTCATGATCTTACTTATTAGGGGTTGTTATCTACAAATATAACAAAAAGAGAGAGAAATGGTTATTTATTTTCTTAAAAATTATTCGAGTGTGATATGTTTTACGCTAATCTGCTGTTTCAGGAAAGTAGAGGCCGATTCTGAAAACTTTTCTTCCGCTTCGGTCGTGTAAAACTGGCAGTTGCCATTCTTGGTACATTTGGCATCCATTTCGGGATGTCTTTTCAGATAGTCTTTCAGGCTTTCTGCAACATACTCTCCTTGTGTAATTACACTGATATGATCCGGGATGTATTGCCGGATTTTAGGTAGGAGTATGGGGAAATGGGTACATCCGAGGATGACAGTATCTATTTGAGGATCCTTTGACAGTAATTGGTCGATGTACTTCCGGATAAAATAGTCTGCTCCTTCGTCTTGTGATTCGTTATTCTCAACTAAGGATACCCACATCGGACATGCTGTCCCGCTAACCTGAATTTCAGGAAATAGTTTATGTATTTCTAATGGATACGATTCGGATTTGATGGTGCCTGCTGTTGCCAGTACGCCGATATGCTGATTCTTGCTAATCTCTCCAACACATTCTACAGTGGGGCGGATGACTCCGAGCACACGGCGGCAGGATCGATTTGGGGTAAATCATTCATCTGAATGCTGCGCAAGGCTTTGGCGGAAGCAGTATTGCAAGCTAATATAACCAGATGGCATCCCATATCAAACAGTTTGTTGACGGCTTGCCGGGTAAATTCGTATACGACTTCGAAAGAACGTGTCCCATAGGGGGCACGTGCATTATCTCCCAAATAGATATAATCATATTCCGGTAAGTACTTCTCTATCTTGTCTAAGATGGTCAGACCTCCGTATCCGGAGTCGAATACTCCGATAGGTCCGGGCGTATGGGATAGATGTTGCTTCATGACACACTTGATTTATATACGCAAATGTACACCAAAAAGGGAAAGAGAAAGAAGATGATCCTTCTTTCTCTTTCCCTTTTGGTATTTCTTTATTCTTGGTCAGCTCTTATTTGATACCAAGATTTGCTTTTACCTTGCTAGTCAAGTTGATGCTCTGTGATTCGTTTACATAAGGAATCGAAGTTCTTGCCAGGTCGAAGATATAGATCACACCTTCAGCAGCACCTACTGCTTTGATAGCATTGTCCAACTTCTGGTAGATAGGAGCCATTGCATCATTTTGAGCTTTCTGCATTTGTTGTTGAGCATCCTGTTGGAATTGCTCTTGTCTCTGCATCATATCTTGCAACTCTTTCTGTCTTCTTTCAGCGATGTTAGGAGGAAGAGAATCCTTAGCGATAGCTTGTTGGAATTCCTGATATTTCTTGTTGAATTCTTCCTGCGTTCTCTGTAGTTCGGCAGTAAGTTGTTTTTCTAAAGTCTGAATATCATTTTGAGCTTTGGTGAATTCCGGCATCACAGTGATGATTTCCTGTGCATTAATGTGGCCGAATTTCAGGTTCTGTGCAAATACACCATTGGGAGTGCAAGCAACATTACAAGTGCAATTTTTTTTTAGCATAGTTCTATAATTTATTTGAATGATTTTTAGTTATTTCCAGCTGCAAATGTATGAAATTAATTTGAATATCCTAATTTTCTTAGGATTTCATCACTAATATCTATGCGTGGATTTGCAAATATTATACCTGTAGCAGAGGCTCTGTCAATTACCATATCATATCCATGTTGCTGTGATATAGCTTTCACTGCTTCATAAATATCATCCTGAATCGGAGTAATCAACTTGTCTCTCATCTTGCTAATTCGCCTTCCGGACCGAAGTAGTTACGCTTCAGCTCGGCTGCTTCTTTTTCCTTCGCTACGATTGCATCTTCTGTCTTTGTTTTTTGTGCGGCAGAAAAGTGGAAGATTTTGCCTGGTAATCCTGGAACATCTTCTGTGCTTCTTTAGCCAGAGCTTCTACTTCACTCTGGTATTTCTTCGTAGCTTCTTGCATTTGCTCGTTAGCGCTTTGAGCTGCCGGAATATTCTTCATAATATATTCCGTATCGATCAGTGCAAATTTCTGTGCATTTGCTGCCATGCTGACAGCAAATAGCATCATGATTAATAGAACAGACTTCTCATAACGTTTAGTTTTTGATGATACATTAGAATTCTTGTCCTAAGATAAAGTGGAACTGGCTTCCTCCATATTGTTTAGAACCAAATACTTTGTCGAAACCGTAACCCCAGTCAATACCCATCATACCAATCATCGGAAGGAAGATACGAACACCGACACCGGCAGAACGTTTCAACTCGAATGGATTGAATTTCTTGATATCATGCCATGCGTTACCTGCTTCAAGGAAACCTAACACATAAATGTTAGTACTTGTTTCCAGCATCAACGGATATCTCAATTCGATACCGAGACGTGCATAGGCATAACCTTCAGAACCGTATGGTGTTAATGAGCTGTTTTCGTAACCACGCAAAGCGATACTTTCAGTTGCATAAGTTGAATAACCGGTCATACCGTCACCACCTACGTCGAATGTACCGAACGGAGATTTCTTGTATTGGTTATAGTGACCTAACAGACCGAATTCCGTACGTGTCATTAATACCAGACATTTAGGATGAGCAACCGGATCCATCAGCGGAGTATATGTTTTGCCTTTGAATTTCCATTTGTGGTATTCTATCCATTTATGAAGTTTATTCATGTTGTCCTGGGTAATGCTACCTGTTTCAGGGTTGCTGTAATATCCTTATAGTTTTTACCGTCCATCAACGAGTAAGGCGGTGTGAACTGAACTGACAGTGAGAAATCTGAACCCGAACGAGGGAAGATTGGGTTGTCAATAGAGTTACGAGCCAAAGTCAATGAAATGCTAAGGTCATTACATTTACCGTTGGTGACCGGGAAGTATTGCCAGTCGCTCAAGTTATAACGTTGGTAAGCTAATTCTGCAGAAAGAGTGAAATAGTCATCCGGCCATTTCAGACGTTTACCCCAACCTACGGAAAGTCCCCACATCTTGATAGACTTATCAGGGTCATAATAGTTTTCGTAGTTGTTATAGTTACCATAGTTGTACATACCATAACCACCGTAGCCACTATACATACTGTTGTAGTAGTTGTTGAAGTAGCTGGAGTTGTAGTAACGGCTACTGATATCTGTCTGTACAGAGAAGAATGCCGATACAGAGAATGAATTCGGACGTTTACCGCCAAACCATGGATCGAAGAATGAAATACTGTATGATTGGTAGTATTTAGCGTTCGTCTGTCCGCTGATAGTCAATGTCTGACCATCACCTTGAGGAAGTATACCACGGTAGTTTTCACCCGGGTGCAACAAGTTGGCTACAGAGAAGTTGGTAAACTTCAAGCTCAACTTACCGATAATACCCGTCTGTCCCCAACCTGCAGAGAATTCCACCTGGTCGTTAGCTTTGGAAGTCAAAGGCAAACCTATGTCAACAGTTCCGTTCATCGGATCCGGTTGAATATCTGGTTGCAGTTTTTCCGGGTCAAAGTGTCCCATCTGCTGAATTTCACGCAAAGAACGCATCAAGTCTTCTTTGCTGAACAATTGTCCCGGACGAATACGAAGTTCACGGCGAACGACGTTTTCATACAAACGGTCATTACCACTGATCTTGATCTTATTGATAGTAGCCTGACGGCTTCATAGATTCTCATTTCGAGGTCGATAGAGTCGCCAACGATATTTACTTCTACCGGGTCAAGGTTATAGAACAGGTAACCGTTGTTGTAATATAAGTTACCGATAGCGTCATCATCTGTAGAAACACGTTCGTTCAATAACTTCTGGTTGTATACGTCACCTCTCTTCATGCGGAGCAGGAAGTTCAACTGTTCTGACGGATAGAGAGTGTTACCTACCCATGTAACGTTACGCAGATAATATTTTTGTCCCTCGTCTATATTCAAATAAACGTTTACAGTCTTTTCGTCATACTGTGAAACGCTATCTTTTACAATCATTGCATCACGGTATCCCAACTCATTATATTTGTCGATAATCAGTTGCTTGTCTGCCTCGAAGTTTTCCGGCACGAATTTCTTGGTGCGGAACAGGTTACGAAGTTTACCTTTCTCATTGGTTTTCTTCATAACTTTCTTCAGCTTGGAAGTCTTGATCGCATGATTACCAACGATTTGGATTTCGTGTACTTTGATTTTTTCTTTTTTGTCGATATCAATGTCAACGATCACCTGATTTTCGCTGGATGGATCGTCTTTCTGCGAGATGATTACTTCTGCATTTTTGAATCCCTTATCGTCGAAGTAACGTTTGATTAATGTCTTGGCACGGTCTACGGTATTCGGAGTAATCTGCATACCTTTTACCATTCCCAGCTTGCTTTCAAGATCGGTACGTTCCGACTTCTTCACACCATGATAGCGCACATCTGCGATACGCGGGCGTTGTGTCAGACTGATTTTTAACCAGATTTTGTCGCCTTCAATTTTCTCGGCTGTGATTTGTACATTTGAGAACAAGCCATGACGCCAATAACGTTTGATTGCTCCAGTAATTTCGTCACCCGGCACAGTAATTGTCTGTCCTACCGATAGTCCGGATAGTCCAATCAATACATAGTCTTCATAATTCTTTACGCCTTCGACTTTAATATCTGCTATCTCATACTTTTTGGGTGTTCCGGAGTATAAGATGACAGGTTTCGAGTCTTCATCAGTGTTAGCATTTTGCGCAATGCCTGTTGTCGCAAAGCAGCACAGGCAGACAAACGTTATGAATATAAAGGAAATACGATAATGCATTTATGTTATAATTTGATGTTTCGAGTTATATTAGCTGATCTGTTCACTGGTTTTGCCGAATCGGCGTTCCCTTTGTTGATATTCCAAATGGCCTTGTAGAGTTCTTCTTTATCGAAGTCGGGCCAAAAGGTGTCACAAAAATAAAGCTCCGAATAAGCGCATTGCCATAGAAGGTAATTGCTTAGCCGGATTTCTCCTCCCGTGCGGATCAGTAGATCCGGATCGGGCATAAATTTAGTATCCAGATGAGATGAGATACATTCATCCGTTATCTGTTCGGGAGACATTTCTCCTGCTTTTATCAGTGTTGCTATTTGCCGTACAGCTTCGGTTATTTCCCAACGGGATGAGTAACTAAGAGCTAATACCATATACATACCACTATTTTTGGATGTACGTTCTATGCATGATGCCAAACTTTTCTGGACTTCAACAGGTAACTTTTTGAAATCACCGATTACATTGAAGCGAATATTGTTTTTCATCAATGTCTCTTCTTCAATAGATTCTAGCAATAGATTCATCAGAGCCGCAATCTCATCTTGCGGCCGATTCCAGTTCTCGGTTGAGAAGGTGTACAGTGTCAGGTACTTGATTCCCAAACGGGCGGCATCTTCGGTAATATTCTGTACCGTTTCTGCGCCAGCACGGTGACCGTAAGTGCGTTCTTCTCCTCGTTGTTTTGCCCATCGTCCGTTCCCATCCATTATGATGGCCACGTGTTGTGGTATCCGAGTTTTGTCTATTTGTTCTATATAGGACATCTTCTTATTTTAAACGTATACGTTTTTTTATTTGCCAGCTTTTGCCAAATCAAACCATAGTTGATTAAGACGACCACGCCATACCTCTGAATCATGATTATAAGTACGTGTTTCAGTTGTGGTAGACTTAGTACTTTCTGCTTTTTCTACCTCTTCTTCGAAACTGGCGCTTCCTTTACTAAATATAATCCATAGATTTTGAGTCGCAGGGTCTAGTACCATTGAGTAATTCGTTTTACCTCTGAATTCAGGATCTACGCTAGGGTTTGGAGTTCCTCCTTTGCTCCAATCTCTATGAGGAAATGCAAACTTGGAGTTAGCTTTTCTCCAGAATAACCCTTGATTGGAAACATAAATAGAACTGAAATTTTGGCCAATATATATACTAAGTCATTGTAATATATGATAGATGGTTGAGTATATTTGGGACAGTATGCAACGGAGGAAGTTGTTGAGAACTCAACCCATTTACTTCCGTCATATGCCCATACAATGGTCGTTTCTAATTCGCTGTCATCAGCCAAAGTCGCCGTCTCTGTATCTCCCACTAAAAGGACAGATTTAATATTTGTCGCAGACTCATATACTGTGTAGGATATGTTTTTAGTTGGGAAATTAGCAGGTACTTTTCCTTCGTCGTAAGTTTCAAGAGTCTCTATTTGTTTATCATTTGTCTGATAATAGAAATAGCGTTGGTTGTCTGCTTCTTTCTTTATATAACAAATTCTGCTGATTTGGTTATTTGTCAGTGTCGCTAAGAGTAACTCCACTTTGTCTCCAAACTTTTTAGATACTTCCCAATTTATTCCATCTTCAGATTCATACACTTTATAATCATCGGAGGTCGCATATAACATGGCGTTGCTTCCGTCAAATTTGAAAGTTATGATAGAAGTCGGAAGTTTACCTTCCGGTAATCCTATAGTTTCTTGTGGGGTCCCACTGCCGAAATTAGTTAAAGAATTCTTATACACATATAACCTGCTATTAACTACAGAGTATGTGAATACTTCGCTTCCAAAAATAATGGATTTTTGTTCTCCTGTAATTTGGATTTGGTTATTAATTTTATCCATATACTTCCATCTCAACGAATCGGGATCATGCTGATGCACATTTACCTTAATAGTATATTCCTTAGTTTGATTAGGAGATATTCCCGCTAAAGCTTCTGTCGACCAAACCTTTATCGTAAGTGGCTCCCGAAGATCGATAGAATCATTGATGTTTATGACAGAATCGTTACCGCTTTTGTCTTTCATTGTTACGACGCCTGATGCCGTTGTTAATGTTTTGATTAAAATCTTGTCAATGATGGTATCGGCATGAACAGGAAGAGAGTCTTCGTTATAAATTTCACGTGATAATTGATCAATAGTGAATTTATAACTCCCAAGGCCTGCTGTGTCAAGTGCAAACGCATGGATAGTTGCATCCGGACTATATTCGATGTTATTATCGTCATCAAGACATGACGTTATAACAAATGACACCATGAAAAAACTCGCTATGAATGATAAAAACTTTAATTCTCATTTGAAAGATTGTGTTTATTTACAAGTTGCAAAAATAGAAACATTTTTTCCGATAATGAACATTACAGGTAAGTTTTATATAAAATTATAGATAATAACCACTGTTTTATCGACGTAAAACCCCCTGTATAGAACTATCTTAGCTATATCCGATGAACATAATGCCAAAATTGTCTTTCGAAGTGTGCTTCTATCGAGTAACTAAAATTATCGTTCATTTGGGGTGCTTGAACACCGGAATGTAGTCTGCTGGGGCACTTCTCGATATACGCCTCATCCCATAGCTCGTCATTAATGAACGATTGCAGCAATTGGCTGCCTCCTTCTACCAGTAAGGATTGTATTTTCCGTTGATACAGTACTTCCATAATCTGCTCCAGTGGGTTATGATTGAAGTCGATGGAGATATATGTGATGTTGGTTCTTGCTGGCTGTTTCTTTTCAGTAAAGACTAATGTTGGCACATTCCCATCGAATATTTGTAAATCATTCGGAAGAGATAATGTGCGGTCTAATACGACACGTATTGGATTATGTCCATACCAGTTGCGTACCGTTAGCGACGGATTATCCAATAAAGCTGTTCGCCTGCCTACCATAATCGCATCCGCCTCCGCTCTTTTTTTATGTACTAGCATTGAAGTGAGAGGAGAGGAGAGTATCAAAGGCATTCCACTTGTACGTTCTATATCAATAAACCGATCGGCTGACTCTGCCCATTTTAATGTAATATAAGGCCGATGAAGTGTATTGAAAGTAATAAAACGACGAATCAGTGATTGACATTCTTCCTCTAATATGCCGACTGTAACTTCTCGTCCGGCATCCCGTAGTTTTTGAATCCCCCGTCCGGCTACTTCAGAAAAGGGGTCCTGGCATCCGATAACAATGCGTGGAATCTGTTTCTCTATAATCAGATCCGCACAAGGAGGTGTTTTCCCGTAGTGGAGCAAGGTTCCAGACTGACATAAATCGTAGAATGTTTTAATAAAGACTCATCTTTGACAGAACGGATTGCATTGACTTCCGCATGTGCCTCTCCGCAGCGAATGTGATAACCTTCGCCGATAATACGTCCGTTACATACGATAACAGCCCCTACCGTCGGGTTTGGAGGCACATTGCATAACCCGTTCTTTGCAAGCTCAATGCAACGCCTCATGTATTTTTCTTCTTCCATTTTGGTGCTCTTCGCCATATTATTCTTACTTTTGCACTCCGAAATTGTGAAAATATGAATCGTATCACCGCTTACATTCGCCAGTCTTTGCAGGAAAGCTATCCGCAGGAAGAGATAAAAGCTCTTTCAATGCTGATTTGTTGCGACATGTTAGGCTTAGATGCGCTTGATATTTACATGGGCAAAGATATAATTTTATCCGAATGCAAACAGCGTGAATTAGAAAACATTATATTCCGTTTACAGAAAAATGAACCGATACAGTACATTCGCGGTTTTGCAGAGTTTTGTGGAAGGAATTTTAAGGTTGCTTCCGGCGTGTTAATCCCTCGACCGGAGACCGCAGAACTCGTAGAACTAATAGTAAAGGAGAATCCGAATGCCCGTCATCTGTTAGATATAGGTACGGGAAGTGGATGCATTGCGATCTCTCTGGATAAAAAACTTCCAGATGTAGACGTAGAGGCATGGGATATTTCGGAAGAAGCGTTGGCTATTGCCCGTAAAAACAATGAAGATTTGGAAGCCGGGGTGAGATTTCTGCAAAGAGATGTATTGTCTGATGACTGGGAAAAGGTGCCGTCTTTTGATGTGATCGTCAGTAATCCGCCTTATGTGACTGAAACGGAAAAGAATGAAATGGACGCTAATGTCCTTGATTGGGAACCGGGGTTGGCCTTGTTCGTTCCTGACGAGGATCCTTTACGGTTTTATAATCGTATAGCTTGTCTGGGAAGTGATTTGCTATTGCCGGGCGGAAAACTTTATTTTGAAATCAACCAGGCTTATGGCCGGGAAACAGCACACATACTTGAAATGAACCAATATCGTGATGTTCGTGTTATAAAAGACATATTTGGAAAAGATAGAATAGTTACAGCTAACCGATGAGTGCACAATTAACTGATGAAGAGGCTTTAAATCGCGTAGCCTCTTACTGCTCCACTGCCGAGCATTGCCGGGCAGAAATAAATGAGAAGTTACAACGTTGGGGAATTGCCTATGATACCATTGCGCGTATTCTTGACCGACTGGAATCAGAGAAGTTCATTGATGATGAACGTTTCTGCAGGGCTTTTGTGAATGACAAGTTCCGCTTTGCCAAGTGGGGGAAAATGAAAATAGCCCAGGGGCTTTACATGAAGAAGATCCCTTCTGATGTGGCATGGCGTTATCTGAATGAAATTGATGAAGAAGAATACCTTTCTATTCTGCGTGACCTGCTGGCTTCCAAACGGAAAAGTATTCATGCGGCAGACGATTATGAATTGAATGGAAAGCTGATGCGATTTGCATGAGTCGTGGATTTGAACTGAAAGATATTAAGCGTTGTATCGACATTCCCGATGAAGAGGAACAAATTGACTGAAAAAATAAACGGATTCTTCTTTTTATTCTCGTTCAATTTCTGTACTTTTGCGGCAAATAATTAATAGTTAGTTTAGTTATGAAAAACTTAGAGAGACTATTTGCGGAGAAACTGTTGAAGATTAAAGCTATTAAACTTCAACCCGCTAACCCTTTTACATGGGCTTCTGGATGGAAATCCCCCTTTTACTGTGACAACCGTAAAACTCTGTCCTATCCTTCTCTTCGTAATTTTGTGAAGATTGAAATTACACGTCTGATATTAGAACGATTCGGACAGGTGGATGCGATTGCTGGTGTGGCTACAGGCGCTATTCCGCAGGGAGCTTTGGTGGCTGATGCATTGAATTTGCCGTTCGTGTATGTTCGTTCTACCCCCAAAGATCATGGATTAGAAAACCTGATTGAAGGTGAACTTCGTCCGGGTATGAAAGTCGTAGTCGTAGAGGACTTGATTTCTACTGGTGGTAGTAGTTTGAAGGCTGTTGAAGCAATTCGTCGCGATGGTTGTGAAGTGATCGGTATGGTTGCAGCGTATACATACGGATTCCCGGTAGCTGAAGAGGCGTTCAAAAATGCGAAGGTGACTTTGGTAACGTTGACCAATTATGAAGCCGTGCTTGATGTTGCTCTTCGTACAGGTTATATCGAAGAAGAAGACATACAGACATTGAACGAATGGCGTAAAGACCTGCTCATTGGGATGCTGGAAAATAAGATTCATTTTTTGATCAAACATATTTGGTAAAAAGAACTGTTCGGGCAATATTTGGCCGGATTGTTCTTTTTTTGTTTTATACTAATAGAAAATTATGAGTAATTTTGAGAGTAGTGTCAAGGTAATACCTTACAGCCAGGAGCGCGTATATAATAAACTTTCAGATTTAAGTAATCTGGAAGCAGTCAAAGACCGTTTGCCAAAAGATAAGGTGCAGGATTTGAGTTTTGATTCGGACACGTTGAGTTTTAGTGTCTCTCCTATCGGAAAGTTGACTTTGCAAATTGTAGAGCGTGATCCTTGTAAATGTATAAAGTTGGCAACAACTAACTCTCCTCTTCCTTTTAATATGTGGATTCAATTGGTTGAAACTGCAGAAGAAGAGTGCAAAGTGAAGGTAACTATCGGAATGGATCTTAATCCATTTATGAAAGCAATGGTACAGAAACCTCTCCAGGAAGGTTTGGAGAAGATGGTTGATATGCTGGCAGTTATTGGATATTAAACTTTTTTTTATGGCACAGAAACTTTGGGAGAAGTCCGTACAGGTAAATAAGGATATCGAACGTTTCACGGTAGGTCGTGATCGTGAGATGGATCTTTATTTGGCCAAGCATGATGTGCTTGGTTCTATGGCTCATATTACGATGCTTGAAAGCATTGGGTTGTTGACAAAAGAAGAACTGGACCAGTTGCTGGTGGAATTGAAGAGTATTTATGCCTCGGCCGAAAAAGGCGAATTTGTGATAGAAGACGGGGTGGAAGATGTACATTCACAGGTAGAATTGATGTTGACCCGTCGTTTGGGAGATATCGGAAAGAAAATACATAGTGGTCGTTCCAGAAATGATCAGGTTCTGTTGGACTTGAAACTTTTTTACCCGTACGCAAATAAAAGAGGTTGCCGAAGCGGTAGAACAACTATTTCATGTCTTGATCCGTCAGAGCGAACGGTATAAAAACGTTTTGATGCCGGGATATACACACCTGCAGATTGCAATGCCTTCTTCTTTTGGCTTGTGGTTTGGTGCCTACGCCGAGAGTCTTATGGACGATATGCTGTTTTTGCAGGCAGCATTTAAAATGTGCAATCGTAATCCATTAGGTTCAGCAGCCGGATATGGTTCGTCTTTTCCTTTGAACCGTACCATGACGACTGACTTATTAGGTTTTGATTCAATGAATTACAATGTTGTATATGCTCAAATGGGGCGTGGAAAGATGGAACGCAATGTTGCTTTTGCATTGGCTACGATTGCCGGGACGATTTCCAAATTAGCTTTTGACGCCTGTATGTTTAACAGTCAAAACTTCGGTTTCGTTAAGTTGCCTGATGACTGTACCACGGGGTCCAGCATTATGCCTCATAAGAAGAATCCCGATGTCTTTGAACTGACACGTGCTAAATGTAATAAACTGCAATCGCTTCCCCAACAGATCATGATGATTGCGAATAATTTGCCTTCTGGCTATTTCCGTGATTTGCAGATTATCAAAGAAGTTTTTCCTTCCTGCTTTTCAGGAACTGAAAGACTGTTTGCAGATGACGACCTATATCATGAATGAAATAAAGGTAAATGAACATATTCTTGATGATGACAAATACCTCCTTATTTTTAGCGTGGAAGAGGTAAATCGTTTGGCACGTGAAGGTATGCCTTTCCGTGATGCATATAAGAAGGTTGGTTTGGATATTGAAGCAGGTAAATTCTCGCATACTAAAGAAGTACACCATACTCATGAAGGTAGTATCGGCAACCTCTGTAATGCAGAAATCTCCGCATTGATGCAGCAAGTGATTGATGGATTCAACTTTTGTGGAATGGAGAAAGCGGAGAAAGCACTGCTTGGAAGATAAAATAGACTTTCGGAGGATAGTTTTTTAAACTTTCCTCCGAAAAGATTTGGCAGAAACAAGTAAACTACTTATCTTTGCACCCGTTGAAAAAACGCGGAAATAGCTCAGTTGGTAGAGCATAACCTTGCCAAGGTTAGGGTCGCGAGTTCGAGTCTCGTTTTCCGCTCTTTCTTTGAAAGGATGCTCGAATGGTGGAATGGTAGACACGAAGGACTTAAAATCCTTTGGCCATTGCGGCTGTGCGGGTTCAAGTCCCGCTTCGAGTACAAAGTAAAATCGCAAATATCTAACAATCTGATATTTGCGATTTTCATTTTAATGAATTGCACCACATTTGCACCACAGAAATTTTATATTTGGTATTCTGCCAATAATAATCTAAATATTTTAATCATTCTTTATTTCCTTTTTCTTATTTTTGTAACCGAATAAGGGAAATCTTGTTCAAGACATATTTGGATAAAAAAAGGAACGTTATGCCTGTCTTGTAGTTGAAAACCTAGGAAATTTTCAGATGAACAAGGATAGCATAGTGGTTCTCACGTCATAAGCGTGGGCTGCTATTACTACATCTGTTCATTGGGTTTTCCTAGGACCTTCAACTAAGACGTAGCGTGCAGTGCCACGCTTCGCAAATTTAAGTGAGTAGGTAAGACATTTTTTGTCCGAACAACGCTATTATTTTGTAACCGTTAAAACGAAACACTATGAGCAAACTTGAAAAGTGTCTTTATATAGTAGAACTCTTATCACGAGGCAAGCCGTTGTCACTGAAGGAGATTAACGCACATTGGCAATACTCGTCACTCTACGATGACGAAATCATTCCCAAGACTTTCGGTCGCTATAAGGAGTATATTTCCGATGTCTTCGCCATTGACATTGAATACGACCTTTGTGCCAAGAAGTATTACATCTCCAATCCGGACTACATCAAGAACAATTCGCTTTATAAGTACATCCTTTCCGCCTTTCACATACAGGGACTTTCGGAACTGGCTATGAAGCATCGCAACCACTTAGTGCTGGAAGCGGCACCGAGCGGTGTGGAGTACTTGCATACCATCTTGGAGGCGATTGACCGCAAAGTGTCAATAGAGTTCGACTATCACTCCTTTAATCGACAAACCGTGACGCACCATGAATACATACCTTGTTTCCTAAAGACATGGGAACAACGCTGGTATTTGGTGGCCGAGCCTTTGAATCGCAAGAATCCTACGGTTTATGCTTTGGAGCGTATCAGTAACCTGCAGTTGACCGGACAGTCAGTGTTCCCCTCTCCTTACATCAATGCGCAAAGCTATTTTGAAGGATGCTACGGTGTGAACCACGAGGATTGCGATCCTATGCTAATTACCTTAAGGTGTATGGCAGCCAGGTGGATTATGTCAGGGCACGACCGGTTCACGCTTCGCAGGAAGAGGTGGAGCAAGGCGATGGTTGGAGCATCTTCAGTTACTGGTTAAAACCTAGTTATAACTTCTATCAGGCATTGTTGTGGCATAGGGAGAAGGTGAAGGTGCTGGCACCGGAATGTGTGAGGGAGGAAATGAGAGAAATTGTACAAGAGATTAACAAGTTATATTTTAGTACTAAAACTAATGTGTGATATGAAAAATTTTATTTCAGAATTCGGATTAACCTTCAAGCAGACTTGTCTTTTGTTTAGTTTAGAAAGGCAGATAGTTGTACATGATATTGTTAGTAGTAAAGCTGACAATAAACAAGAGGAAGCATTGAAAAAGCAAATGTGGCTCAATGCTTGGGACATAAATATCAATAACTTCCTGAACCATTTAGGTGAAAATCAGAATGTATTGATAGATATTGCCAAAGTGAATCCTAAACAGCTTTTAGAAAAAATTGTAAAAGAAGAAACATCTGAAAAGACTAAGGCTTGGCGTTATTTGATTCTTTTGGAATGTACATTGTTCACTCCCTATTATCCCTTGGAACAACAGGTGTCAGACGATGAAAGCATTGTGGATAAAATCAAGAAAGCCTTTGGTGGTTTATCGTTAAATGAAAGCAGCCAAAAAACAAGTTTGATTATGATAGCAGAATTGCTGAATATTGATATTAAATATATTGATATATTCAAAAGACGTCATCAGGAGGCATTACGTTCTTTATCTGGCTTTTGGAAAAAAGTGTTACTTGCCGGAAGTACAGGAATGTTTGTAGCTGTTGTGATTGTATTGTTTTTCATCAATCCTATTGCCGCAGCCTTTGCCGCTCCGGGACTGACAGGTGCGGCTGCATTCAGCGCAGGAATGGCAGCACTTGGCGGTGGTGCAATAGCTGCTGGAGGATTTGGCATTACTGGAGGTATTGTAGTTTTAGTAGGTGGGGCATTACTTTTTGGTGGGGGTGCAGGTGCCGGAATAGGAACATTGGCAGCTTCTTCCTCTGCAATTGTACTGACTGAATTGGCAAAAATGGAAGTTGTACTGAAAGAAATAATTTTAGGTATACAACGTGACACTCAAATGATGCAGGAGATTATCATGAGTATGAATGACAATCTGAATGAAATGCGGAAGGAAGTAATAATACTAAAAATGGAAAATGAGAAGAACAAGAACAAAATTAAGAACTTGGAAGAATCCATTGAGTATCTGAAGAAAGCAATTGATGAATTTCAAAATATGAAATAAGATGGACTTTGTGAATTTTGATAAGGAAAATAAACAATTGGAGCAGAAGCTAACCGATATAGAAACATGTGTGGATGAACAGCAAAAAAAACAAGCAGAGTGTTCTCAGCACTTAGATAACCTGTCAAATGAAGTTGATAAGTTGAGAGAAAGGCTTGGCATGCAGAAACTGGAGTGGGAAGGAAACACTACAGTTTTAGAGTTGGATCAGTATATTGAACAAGTCTTTCCTAACAGTGCAATTAAATCTACTGTAGATGCACAATTCAAGATGCAACCAATAGATTATATAGTGGCTGCTGTAAGCGGTGGATTGGCTGCTGTAGTTGACATTTTCCTTGTCAAAATTCCTAAGGATGCAGTGGTTGTTAGAAATGGTGAAAGAATATTTCAGGAAGGTGGGTATTGACCGGAATGTTGAGAGGAATAGGTATTGATGAAACCGGGAAAGCTTCTAAGTGGATAACTACTTTAGAGAAGTGGTTTAAAGTTCCGTATGATAAATCTGTAGATCCTGATATAATCGGTCTAACGCCTAAGAGTCACAGGCTGCATAGCTTGGCACATGACCCATCAATAGCTGGCTTGATTTGGGGAATAAAAGATATAGTTTTCGGCACATTTACATGTATAGATAAAAATGGCTGCTTGGTAGTAGAGAAAGTTGTTGAAACGGATTTCTTGAAATTATTTACTGCACCTATTTTATGGTTTGGACATCTTTTATCAGATGTATTCACACGAATGGGATTACCTATTCCTGGATGGAGCTATTTACAATTACTTCAGATTGGTAGTTTGGGTGAAAAACAACGTACCATTGCAGAGGTCGCACGATATATGTATTTGGAAGGATATGATTTAAGGCACTTTTTATCAATGTCCGCAACAAATGCTGTGATAGAATTGACTGTGAGATTGTACTACCATTTAGTGTGTAAAAAAAGACCTAATGAGTTCTCATTGAAAGCAGAAAAAGAATATGTTGAGGTCAAAAATAAGATTAAGTTGCATAATATGCTTTTTGTTTCTTATTCGGTAGCCTCATGCGGGAACATTGCTAAAATATGTGCCTATCAAGGAAATCCAACGGCATTTAATCTGCCATTGTGGTTGGGGATGATTAAAGAATCTGTCACTCAGATTGAAATATTAAATAGAAACTCTAAAGATTATGAAACTGCAACTGAAAATAGGCATAGAATTGATGAGAACTTTGAAAAATTATATGCCTCTGTTATGAGAAAAGAACTTGAAAATTAACCCTTTTACAATATAAACATTGGCTTAGGCTCAGGTATCTTCCTCTCCCTATCTTTCCTTTGCAATACGAAACAATAATACGATACGTATTATAAAGGAAGGCAGGGGGAGGCTATAAGGATAACTCCTGTTGAAAAAGAGGTGTTTATTGACAAAGATTAAAACAACGATAAATACTTAAAAACATGGAAACCGAAAAACTTGTAGAGAAATTACTGAACGAAGGATTAGAACTACTATCCAGCGAAAAGAAACAGAAGCAGAAAAAAAGGCTTTGGTACATTGCGGGCAGCTTTTGGTTTGGGTAGCATGGCGGCCGCTATTATGAAGGAATATGCTATAAAAACGGAATTGGGACATACCAAAGCGATGAACAAGCTTTTGAGCGTTTCGAAATGGCTGCAGATGCTGTGCCGAAAGCAATGTTTGAACTTGGCCTATGCTACGTTCATGGAATTGGCACAGAACAGGATTTAGAAAAGGCTTTTGCGTGTTTTAGCGATGCTGCACAGAGCGGACTTCCTGAGGCCCAGTATGAATTAGGCGTTTGCTATCGGTGCGGTGAAGGTACTGAACAGGATATAAAGACAGCGCTATATTGGTATGAAAAAGCTGCTAATCAAGGCTATTTGGGGCTTATCAGAATATGGGTGTTATCTACCAACATGGACTTGGAGATGTACCCGTAGATTATAGCAAAGCTTTTGATTGTTTCAGAAAAGCCGCAGAAGAGGAAAGTCCCGACGCATTCTTCTCTGTTGGTAATTGTTATCTGAATGGATTGGGGGTTGATAAAAATGAGAAAGCAGCAGCAGACTGGTTTAAAAAGGCAGCAGAAATCGGAGAGTCAGATTCCATGTTTCATTTAGCTTGGATGTATCAAGAAGGAATAGGTGTTGAACAGAACGACGAATTATCGGCAGAATATCTCTACAAGTCGGCAGAAGCCGGTTGGGAGCCTGCAATTAGAATTATAAAAGGAGAAGATTGACTAAAAATTCTATTTTAACTAAACCTCTCAGACACTTTTTGTCTCTCTCCCTGTCTTCCTTTGCAATACGAAACAATTAAAATGACAACATTATGAAGGAAGACAGGGATTTGTTGTTTTTACAACAGGCAAAGAACGAAGAACTAAAGACGCTTTGCGATATTCTGACCCACGACACGGATGGGGAAATTCGTATGGCTGAACAACTGACCAATACGGACGCTTATCTCTATTGTTATCCGTATCGGCTGAATATGATGTGGCAAGAAATAGCTAGAGAGTTGCAACGTTTCGGAGGGAATACGATTGCCAACCTTTGTCGTGGAGAAGGTGTGAAGTATAGAGAAATCTTGCAGGATGTATGCAGGAAATTGGAGGTGTATTTCCATGATTACGAAAGTACCGAGACAATTGAAAAACATCTGTTGGAAAAGGTATGTATGGAAAGTGTGGAAAACATGTCCGAAGCGGAATTGCGCAGTATGGCGCAAGAACTGGATATTCCCATCAAGAACCCCCGGAAGTATATGCTTGTTGCCGCTATGCAGATGGCTATCCGCCGTGGTGGTGTATTGCTCTCGCGCATCGCTGTTTATATCACTAATATGATTTCGCGTATGTTGATAGGGCGTAGTGCCTTATTGATAGGAGGGAATGTGCTTAACAAGACAATCGGCATATTGAGCGGTCCGTTGGGTTGGGGCATTACTGCGGGATGGGTAGTTTATGATTTATCATCGCCGGCCTATCGGGTGACTGTACCCAGTGTCATTCAAGTAGCGTGTATGCGTATGCAACAGGCAAATGGATAAAGAAACGGAGGATAAGATAATGAAAGCAACAGACATTATGCATCCCGAGGATGCGAAAGCCATACAGATGATAAAAAGCGTACCGGGCTGCGAACAGTTGATACGTGTGTTTATGAAATTGGGTTACGAAGCGCAATATAGGGGAGAGAACCTGGCCAATCACATCAAAGTGACACTAAAGAGTTTTTCCGAAATCTATCGTTTGTTTAAAGAGGTAGTGGCGAGGGTTGGCATCCGTGAGCCTGAACTCTACATCTATAACGACCCGGAGATAAATGCTTATACCTATGGAGAGACAAACACATTTGTAGCTATCTCCAGCGGAGCGGTGGAACGGATGAACAAGGATGAACTGAAAGGAATTTTGGCGCACGAATGCGGACACATTCTCTGCAAGCATACTTTGTATATGACCATTTGGAGAACGTTGCAGGACATGGGTGCTCTCTTAGGGGTGGTACATCGCACCATGTTCGCCCCACTCTACCTGGCTTTACAGTATTGGAGCCGTAAGGCTGAACTTTCTGCCGACCGATGCGCAGCCGTGGTGGTAGGAGAAGAAACGTTTCAATCTGCATTAGTGAAGCTGGCTTCGGGGTTGAAAGAGACTACGAGGAGAATGCGCGGACTGGTGGAGCAGGGCAAGCAGTATGAAGCTTCAAGCGTTCATCGCTTTGGTACAGAGTGCAGCAGGAGTATCGCTGCATGTTCTATTCGTATCTGCAACTCTGTACGAGGGCGTTGGAGCTGGATAGATGGAGAGTGTCGTATGGGTATTCGAGACAAGTGGGTGAAAGAAAGAGAAGGTAATGAAGATAGATAAAACAAATTATGAATCAGTAATCAATAACAAAAATTATGAAGACAAGAATTTTCAATCTTATCATTATTGATGAGAGCGGCTCTATGCAGAGTATCAAAAAGGAAGCTGTTGACAACGTAAATGAAACTATCCAGACTATTCGTTCAGCCCAAAGAAAGTACGAGGAACAGGAGCACTATGTAAGTCTTGTGACCTTCAACAATGATGTGAAGGCCCTATACGAGTGTGTTCATGCAAATGAAGTACAAGAGCTTACCGCAGAAACTTATCGCCCGGATTGTTGTACTGCGTTGTATGATGCTATGGGTATGTCTCTCAATGCCCTTCGCCCCAAAGTGGCAGAAGAAGATAGAGTACTTGTGACCATTGTTACCGACGGATATGAAAATGCTTCACGAGAGTACAACGGCAAAGCAATCAAGGTATTGGTGGATGAATTGAAAGACAAAGGCTGGGTGTTTGCTTATATCGGTGCCAATCAGGATGTGGAGAAGGTGGCAGCAACCATCTCTATCACCAATACAATGACTTTCCAGACCACATCGCACGGGACTAAGCGTATGACACAACGTTTAAAAGAAAGCAGAGAAGGTTTCTTTGCTCGCCTGTCCCTTAAATGTTTTAATGCCTTTGCTGAGAATGAATGCTTCTTTGACGATGTGGAATAGCAATAATAACGGTTGTTATTCCTATGAGGCAGACGGCTATTTTCACTTCAAGAAGTCGCAGAGTGGACCTTTGCACCTGCCTGAAGGAAGAAATAGTGGAAGCTGTATTAAAAGCACGGTTTTATGATACTTTATTTGCAATAGTCAAGACTTGTTCTGACAATTAGTGTACTATCGGAAAAAAAACTATCAGTTTGTTGCAAAGTTACGCAACATTCTTCACTCTTACAATCGAATGGAGTTTTATCAGCTCATTCGGTCTAATTATTTGCTGATTTTGGAGTTGGTATTTCCTTGCGACAGCTATCCCTTCGACAGACGTTTGCGTGGGCGTTTTCCTGAAACAGTACTTTCCGGAATGTGTTCTTTTCGTGTTGTAAGAGTTCATCCACGTATCAAGGTCTGCTTGTAACTGTTCGATAGAGGTATAGATTTTCTTTCTGAATGCGATAGCATAGAACTCATTCTGCACGGTTCTGTTAAATCGCTCACATATACCGTTTGTCTGAGGTCTTTTCGCCTTAATCTTGGAATGAGCAATGTCTTCCACAGCCAGATACAGTTCATACTCGTGATTTTCTCTGTTTCCGCAGTATTCCGTTCCTCTATCTGTGAGCACATGCATCAGTTTCAAGTCCTGCTGCGCGAAAAAAGGAATAGCCCTATCGTTAAGCATATCGGCAGCGACAAGCGCATTCTTTCTGTCATACAGCTTGGCAAATTCGATTTTGGAGTAAGTGTCAATGACGGTCTGCTGCCCAATCAAGTAATTACAGGTTACTAAAACTATATATAGAAGTGAATATAAGGGAATTCCCCCCCTATATTCATAAGTTTGCCTTAATTACTCAACGCATCTTCGGAGACAAGTACTATTTGAGTTTTATTCAAGAACTGTTAGGGAATATTAGTCTGAGTGCCTTGTTTCAATTCCCTTTCTAAACTTACTGTAGTTTTCGTCCCTTCCGAAATAAGAATCGAGTGTTCTTAGAATCCTGCATTCATCACGCATTTGCCGATTCTCCTGAATATAGTGTACACTGACAGCAATAGAAATGGTCATTCCTGCAAATAGGGCAAGAAAGTATGGATTTCGCCAAATAGGAAGCAAGCACCATTCTTTCATTCTTAGCCAAACCGGTCGTTTGGTTTTGAGAGTCCTTTCAAATTCAGAGATGGACTTCAGAAGCTGGCGAACATCTACCACCATATCCAACTGGCTTTTCGTGACGGCTTTCAATTCGGTTACGGTAGCATGGCTGGCAATATCTTTTTCGATAGCGATCAAATATTGGTGCAAACCGCTTACCTTGCGATTCAACTCATCAATATTGGCTTTGTCGTAGATATTACTCCAATCCACCTCCGACTGGATAGCCCTACAAAGGTTTCCCATTGCACTATAGACAGAAACACGGATATGTTCTTTGATTTCTGCGCTGGAGTAATCTATTTTTCCATGTCCAGCTTCTTGAGAATCAGCCTGTGCATCAACTTTCAGACTTTTGACACCATGTTCTTTACGATGTGTTTCCAATTCACCCAGTTTCTTTTCTATTGCCGCATAATTGCTTTCAATGCGGTTTAGTTTGCTTGCCAATGTATTGATACTTTGAACTATCTTTTCGGTTTCCTTACTCATCATCTTCTTCTTTTATAAGTATAACTGTTCTTTTTGTCTTTCTCCCTATCATCGTCACGCCAGCCATGATTGTCACTGCTACCACCTCCACCGGGCGAAATCGGGGCTTGCTGAGTGCCAAGCAATAATTCAATACCGGCTTCCGTAAGATTACCAATCATACGATTATTGTCCGAACTGGTTGATTGCTCTTGTTCTGAGGAAACAACTTGACTTGTTATTTGAGGCGTCTGTTGTTGATTGGTTATAGATGGGATAGAGAGATTATTAACTATTGGAGGTAATAAGTTTGCATTGTCATGTGCTAAAATAGTATGTAAGTTTTGATTATTAGCTTGTTCCTTGTCGAAATAATTTTCAATACTCCGAAAACTAAGACTTTTATCAAGGTCAGAACCACGAAATGTATGCTTGCCATCCGTAAAACTTATCCCATTGGCTACGTGCGTCTTCTGATGATAGCGGAAACGGGCTTCTATACCGTCATCATGCAATGCTTCCTTGAATTCCTCCCAATTACCACTGCCTTTGAGTGCATCCATGACCTTGTGCATCATTTCGTAGCGCAATTTATCATCTCCCTTCAATCGGTCTTCATTCACTTGTTCCTTTCCGGCAGCTACATATAATCCATACTTTTCCGTAATGGCACGGCAAATTTTCGTGCTTTTCTTCCAGTCATTCCCTGAATTGATGGTCTTCTTACGATAACTAACACGATTGTACACAAGGTGCATGTGGTCGTGCTCCCGGTCTTGATGGCGCACCAAAATAAATTGGGTATCGGCAATGCCCATCTGTCTCATGTATTCTTCCGCAATCTCTGCCATCAATTTATCAGTCAGTCTGCTTTTGTCCTGAAGGGCAAAGTTCAGTGAAAGGTGTCCGGCCGGCTTCTTTACCGATGGTTTGGCTTCGGCTTGAAACTCAAACTGTGGATGATGCTATGGTTATCATCCAATAGCACACCGTTACTGGCGATGATATGTGCCTTCTTCTTCGGGTCGGGATTGTTTACGTAATTGACACGTGCCCCGAACTCCGCTGTGTTTTCCTTAATCTTTGCTGTCATAATTGAAATGTTTAAGTTCATCAGTCTGTTCCTCTCCGCTCTCATACTTGTGAGGATTGCGGATTCTGTCTATGAGAGCGCGCAAACAATCCGTTACTTCTTTGATACCCTCTACTACGTTTCCGGTGATACCGTATCTGTTGGCAATGGCTGTAAGCCGGTTGAGATTGTTAATAGCTCCGATATAGTCCCGATGGATATGCAGTTCGGCTTCCGATATTCGGGCATATACTTTGGAGTATTGTCCCACCTCACGTAGGTAATCACCGATTTTCAACTCTGTCATACGAGCCTTTTCCTCAATATTCATTTGTTCCATGGCGGTTACCCGAAAGCGTATCATGTTTGTCCGTTGAGAACCTTCCGGTAATTTAGGACGCCCTCCCTTGTTGATATTTTGTGTCATGATTCTGTTGGATTATGATTGGGTGGTAAAATAGAAGGAGAAAGATTTCAATTGGCAAGTCCAGGCGATTAGCCGCATGAATGAATATCGCTCGGTCGGTGTTCATCGGTTTTTGTGCCACAAAAACATAAACTTGCTACCTGCAAAACTTCATTCCTCCGTCATTCCGTTTTTCATGTCTGATTGTCTTGCAAGCAAGAAGCTATTGTCCGCTTGTCCCGAAGCTGACTAGTTCCAGCCCGAAGTATCTATCAATGTTTGGAGTACAGGATTTTTACGTATCATCGACTGAAGAACAGCTTCGCCGATCTGTACTTTGATAAGGTAGTCCGCTATGTCGTAACCGCCTATGCGTTCTTCCTCGGTGGCATTCCGTTCCAGATAATCCGAAACTTCCACATGGATATTTTTCTTGCGCATCCGAGCGCATTTTTCTTTCCATTCCTCTGTAGCTCCGAGGTCAGGGAACAATACTACATTCCTGCCTTGCAACACATCGAAGTGTTGCTTATTGAAGCATCCGTTTTTACCACCGGTAGCTAGCCAAATGTATTCGGGTATATAAAAGGAAGTGATAAGTGCGGTCTTCTCGCTCTCTACAATGGCAACCGGCTTTCTTCGGTCTGATAACAGGTGTTCTCCAAAGAAACACTGGTCAAGTGTGAAATCGGGTAGATTCAGTTCGGTGTGTACCCATGACACACGGGCGTATGGTTCCTTTATCCGCTTGCCGGTCTCTGCGTCATACTGCATGATTTTCCCGGTATGGACTCTGCCCGATATATCCACCTGCCAGAACACCGTGGAATTTCCCCATTTCCTTGCGCTACCCACATTGTAGGTCTTCATCAACCGCATTGCCGATTGCTCTCCGAAATGCGTGGATAAGTATAGGAACAAGTTGTTCTGGCTGTAATTCTGAAAAGTCCGCTGCATGATTGCGTTGTCAATGAAAGAAGGAACTTTTTGCTTTTCCATAGGTTGCTTGATATTTTTGACAGTAAGGGAAAGATTGGAAGTATCCGTAATCTTTTCCTTTAATTCGGGATGTTCCTCAAAGTACATAGCCGGGGTATAATGATACCCGCATTTGTTTACACGGTTGCATTTGCCTACATGGTCTGCAAATTGAATTATCCCTTCAGTATCTATGTATCGGGTAAACTCTTCATGCTTCCCACATGAGGGACAGGCATACCGGTTTCTTTTCTCCCGATTGTAGTTTTCTAATATGAATCTGAAGTTTTCCATATGATTGTATATTATTTTTTACTGATGATAAAATGACAATTTGACAAAATGGAGATTTAAATTATCAATTTATCATTTTGTCATTTTGTCATCTCTCTTTTTATAATTCCCATGTTTGTGACCAAGATAGCCGTTTTTGCTCAATGCTTTCAGGAACCGGTCGTAAGTGCTGGCTGACAACTCCAACTGCTCGGCTATTTTCAAGCCTTCCGCACGTGTGAACTGTTCAGGCAGCAAATCTAAAAGTTCCTGCTGCCTGGGAGCAAGTTCGCTCTGTATCATGGAAAGCACCTGTAAGGCGGTATCTTTGAAATATTCTACGAGTTTGACAACCTTATCTACCGTATCAATATCTATCCGGTCTTTGGGTGCTTCATCGCAAAGCCACTTGCCAAGTTGGATGGCAAGACAGAAACGGTGAATATAGGTCTCAAACTTGCTGTAGATACTCCGTTTCCTGTCTGATTCTTCGGCATTGGACATATCCGCCCACCGGTGTTGCCATTCCATGATACGGTTTCGGGCTTCCGGTTCATATTCAAGGATGATAGGGACAGCATGGTTACTCTCATCTTTGGACATTTCCATGCGAATTAGCTTGCTTATTATCCTGTCCCATTCATTATAATAGGCGGTATCCATATCGTCCTCTGCCCAGTAAGGTTTGTCTTGCATCTGAGGAATGGCGAATAGGATGCGGTCTGTAAATCCGTTGTTGCTCTTGCTGCCCTTGAATGTATCTGCAAGGATTTCCGGTTGGATGGTTCCGATAATATTGGAAAAGGGATTATCAATGTGTATGTTGTTCATGCTCCCTTTGCGGTCGGACATATAATTACTGCCATTGAACAGGGATATATAGAACTGTTCCTCAGAGCCTTTATTATACCGGGTGAAATTGTTTATCCATCCTTGAAGCTCGTCCATGAACAAACAGATGCCACGTGGATTTTCAGAAATGGCTTTAGCCATTGCCTCCTGCGTTATGTCAGAAACAAGAAAGCGTGTGCGGATTGGTGGGGCAGGACATATATCATAGCCTTGTGCAGTCCGTTCCTTACGGCTTAGATTCATAATCCGCTCGTAATTGCGTAACTCACCGGCAAATTTCTGAAATTGCTCTCGGTCAAAATCGAAGAAAGGCTTGAATGCGGCTTTGAGTGGATGGCTTTTATTGGAGCCGGGGCGTCCTACAAGTGCCATATACATAATACACTTAACGTACCAGCCTTTTTTGAACCTCAGAATATGTGTGTTACCGATACCGGTGGCAATGGCGCATAGCATACTGCAAGCGGTATAATCAATCGGGAAATTCAGGTATTCGTGCATTTTCAGGATGATGGTTCGGATTTGTACCGGAAACACATCAAGGGGAAAGGCGGATTCCTGCATCTTGCCTATCATGCCGATGGCATCGTCTATGATTCCTTTCGGAGTGATTCTGCTCTCATTCATAGAAGCTCACCTTTCTGTATTCGTTCCACATCGGATAATTTGTAACGAACCTTGCTGCCTACTTTGGCAGATACAAGATACCCCTCTTTGTTCCAACGCCACAAGGTGGAACGGTCAACTTGCAATCGCTTGGCGGTTTCTTCTGCCGTCAGATATACTTCCGGCTTGTTTTCCCTTTGTTCAAGCAGTTTGTCAATGGCGTTTTGGACGACACGTTCCAAATCGTCCTGAGACACAATCATCAGTGTTTGTGAATTTCCACTTCTTAAATCTTCCAGCATTTTTCTTACAGGCAGGTTGGTTGGCAGCCATCATGGGTGAGACATTCACCGCTGCACCTGCTCCAATCTCCACACGTTACATGATGGGATAACGGCTTTGACGGATGCAAAATTAATGCGGTAAAATAAGATTTCAAGAACCTGAAATATAGCTTAACAATCTGTTTTTTAGCCCGTTTTGATTGTTTTGTACAATCATTGGTGTGTACAAAATGACAGTCAAATGTCCACTTGTCAAGAAATTCGGAAAAATGAGGGAATAGACAATAATTTGTTTGATTATTGCCATAATAAGCAAATATGATTTTTATTTCTGTGCCAGACAATGATGTGTCAAATTCAGTGGTACATTGCCACATCTTTGTACAGATGCTAAACAGATGCAGTGCACAGACAATATAAAAATCGGGCTAACAATCTTTAACTCAAGATGATTAGCCCGATTGGATTTTTGATGCGGAATATGTTTTTAGATGCAGTTCATGATGATGCTAACCATCATCTCTTTTTCTTCCGTCCGTGATTCGGCAATCATAATGGTAAGTGCCACAAGGTATGGTCGGCAATACGTTTACTGCCGTCTTCATGATAGAGAATACCGTTCTTGTCAAGGAAATAGAGAAATACAGTAGCTGCAATACGCTTGTTTCCGTCACTGAAGCTATGATTTTTGGTGACGAAATAAAGAAGATTGGCCGCTTTTTCTTCAAGGGTAGGGTAAACATCCTCACCACCGAAACTTTGGTAGATATTGCCGATGCTGCCTTTGAAGGAATCGTCTTTTTCATGTCCGAACAGGTCGGAATCTGCACCAAAGCGCATTTGGTCTATCAGACCACGGCATTCTTCGTAACTTAGAACGCATGTTGCTTTACTTCCCTGCGGTCGTTTCATACATTGGTGGTCGTAATCATCGAGCAGGGTAAGGGCGGTGTTGTAATTTTCAATCACACTAAGCACCTGTTTGGCATCAAGCTCGTTTTGGGTACGTTTCATGATGCGTATCACCTCTCCAAGCTGTTGCAGGCGTTGGTCGTTGATGGCGTAGCTTTGATGATATATTCCGTCAAGATAGAATTTGCCCATTTACGGAAAGCCACGCCTCTTTTAGATTTAACCCTGTAACCTACGGAAATAATCACATCGAGATTGTAGTATTCTGTTTGTTTGGTTTGCGTTTTACCTTCCATAGCGCCGTGCCGGGTGGTGGTCGCAAATTTTGCGACTACCACTTGCCCTTCCAGTTCTTCACGCATGGCATTGTTGATATGCTTGCCAATGGTCTTTACATCCCTGTCGAACAGAACGGACATTTGTTGTCGGTTAAGCATACTGTTTTTTCTTCGGTTGATACCGGAACTTCCAATATGGTTTCTGCATCTTTGAAAATAGCTATCTTGTTTTCCATATCATTCTTCTATTACATTCAGTTGTTTATCTACTTTATATATAGGTTGTTTATATGCCGCACACATTAATATAAAGCGGTCCTTCAACATCAAGGATGAGTAGTGTTTTACTGCGCTACTACCTTCCTTGTGATGCCCGGAAACATACATATTGACTTGTACTTTAGTCAGCATATCCAAGTGAGTCTTACGACAAAGTTTGCTGCTTCCCATTGTGTAAAGGGGTTTATAAATATTATCGGAACTATCTTTATCAAAAACTTTCACTTCTCTATCTATTTGGCAATATTCAAGTAACTTTCTGATTTTTACATTATAGCCACTCTTACCGGTCACGTATTTTAGAATAGGGAAGTTGAACTGCCACTTTTTAATAATATCTAAAGCATATCGTATGATAGGTATTTCCACTTCGTCTTTATGCTCATTACTTTTCAGTGTTTTCTGAGGCAGATAGCGTAAGTAAGGAATCCCCTCGGCACTGACAACAACTTTATCCATATTCAGTGACTTAAAATCATCAATACGGCTTCCGAAAGCGCATTGCAGAAGAAATGCTTCTTTGGCTTCCTGTAATGTTGCTGGAACATCAGTATTCATTACTTTTAAAAATTCCTCCTGTAATAAATAGACAGGTGCATCGTAACTCTCTTTCATTACAACTTTTCTCCGGTTCTTACCTAGTTTTCTGAAAGGCGACACATCTATTTCATCACGGTCTTCCAATTCTGTATAAAATGCCTGCAACATTCTAAGTTTGATGGCAACGGTATTCTGTGCACGTTCTTTGGATGGAACACAACGCTCCTTGATTTCGCTATATAAAGCTGGGTATTTCTCAACATATTTATATTCTTCAAATAAGAAAAGCCGTAGTTCCATTAAGTCATCTGCCGAAAAACTCTTTGGAAGTACATTTAACTGGTTACGGATGGTCAAATATCGTTTCAACTCATTATATAATCCATTGTATTGAAGCACCCTCTTTTCTGCAAAAGTACCGTCTCTATATCCCTCCTTGATGAATCGGGCATATCTTTCCAATAGAGTTTCTTCTTTGGTTACGGCAATATAATTTTCGGGATGAAGATGCCTGCAGATTGTTTCTTCAAACAATGTAGCTGTAATGAGGCTTTTATCCATTTTAGCACAAAGTTCAATATAGGCGGTTTCAATGGCTGACATTTCCCGGTCTATCTTTTCTTTCAGTTCGTGATTGTAGATAGATACTTTAGGACGAAGTTCTCCATCGTCTTCAAACTTTGCTAAGTCTTTAATATCAGCCTTGATTTCGCTCTTGTGATATAAGTCCACCCCACGACCGTCTCTCAGGCGGAATCGCAATTTAATCATTCCCTCTGATTTGGTAGTTCTTCTGAATAGTGTTAATCCTTTCATTGATATTGCCGTTTTTAGCGTGGTGCAAATATACGATTTTTGCACCACTAAACAACAATTTTGCACCATTTATTTGCAATGCTCCGCAATAAATTCTAATAATATAATTTGATTATCAGTTTATTATATTTTATCTGCGTAGTATTGGGGTTTAATTCTTAATTCCCGCTTCGAGTACGAGTATTCTTTATAGGCTTTATGAATCATTGATTCATGAAGCCTTTTTTATTTTTATGGGTGTGTAATATACATTTGTTTTGTTTGAGGGAGCTTTGTAGTAATGGCTACTTGAAAAAAAAATCAAAAAACAGTAATAATATTTTTTTATTGTGTTATTAATCTTTTATTTTGCTTTCAGATTATAAGTTTATAATGAATTATTATATTACCGCTTCTTTAACCTTATACATGGTACATTTAATTTAACCGTTAACGCTGAAAAATACTAGAGAGATGGAAAATAACGACAAGCAGATTGAATTAAAGTTTCAGAGGTTTTTTACTGTGAATTTTCCGAAGTAAAGAACTTTGCTCAAATGCTGCTTAAATCTGAAAGTGATGCAGAAGATGTGGCTCAAGATGTTTTCTGTAAGCTTTGGATGCAGCCGGAGTTATGGCTGGATAATGATAAAGAACTAGATAATTACATTTTCATAATGACTAGAAATATAGTTCTGAACATCTTTAAACATCAATGGGTAGAGCAAGAATATCAGACGGAGGTTATAGAAAAAACTTTTCTTTATGAATTGACAGAAAAGGAAGAGATATTGAATAGTGTGTATTATAAGGAGATGCTCTTAATTATTCAGTTGACACTGGAGAAGATGCCGAAGCGTCGTCGGTTGATATTCGAACTAAGTCGTTTCAGGGGATTAAGTCATAAAGAAATAGCTGATAACTCGATGTTTCTATCCGAACAATAGAGCATTCAGGTTTATTTGGCATTGATCGAATTAAAGAAGGTACTCCTCTTTTTTTATTTTTTTCTCTGATATTTTTAAGTAGTATGTATGTAGTAGTTGTATTTAGTGTATAAAGCCCAAAAAGAAAGAAA
>ENA-OQIG01000180-OQIG01000180.1-human-gut-metagenome-genome-assembly--contig:-NODE-180-length-36087-cov-5.395551_pt1 | contig 36087 bp, 28 predicted proteins | sample MGYA00242576_ERZ504741 | MGnify/ENA primary metagenome ERZ504741 (study PRJEB26092, sample SAMD00036436) | human gut metagenome | host: Homo sapiens | study: EMG produced TPA metagenomics assembly of... | reverse complement strand
TAACGAATTTACTTCTGACCGGTATTTTTTTATCTGTCATTCCGGGTAAAAGTTTAGCCTGCCGGATCAGCCTTAAGGCTTCTTCATCCAATTCTTTCAGCCCACAAGTTCCCTCGCTCTTATTCTTCATAGCCCCGCTCTGAGGATCGAGATCCCATCCATAACTGATGCCTACACCTGTAATTGTTCCGTCTTTTTCTGCTATGCCACGCACAAGGACGCGCTTGCCCTTTTTCGGATCCCAATCTTTATATTTATTATGAGTACGGAAATAATCAATGGCATCAGGAAGTATAGCTGAATATGGAGATACACTCCACACTGTATCCGCCTCCGATGCTACTTCGGACTGAACGGCAGTCTTTACCGGTTCCTCTTTTGCCGGTTGTTGTTCCTGCTCCGTTATTTTCTGAACCGGATTAGCAGAAAGTATCAGACTTTCTCCTTTTGACTTAAACTTACCGACCAGAATATAGTTATTATCGTCAACGGAAATCGAATTCTTTAATTTTGTAAGTCGATCTGATTCTTCTTTAGAAAAACGTTCGGGTCTAGCAAGGACTTTTTCCAATTCATCAATCAAATCTCCCGGATCGAGATTCATCAGAAAACGTCCGTCCTGAAAACAGTCGTACGGATACTCGACCGGAATGCCCCCAAGTTCATCAATCACCAATGTACAATAGGTCCCTTTCAGGCTATGCTTATCTATCAAAACATTCATTGGAGGCATACCCTGCCCATTAACAACCTCTGTTATGATGTTGACCCAATAATGTCCGGGAAACTCCGTATACGTATGCTTGGGAATATCCTGAGTCCCGAAATTGGCGGTAAAAACAGGAACCAAACGATTCTCTTTCGCATCATAGTGATACAAGGAATCTTGTACGGCAGACCAATTAAAGATGAAGAAGTCAAAAGAACCGGCATTCCGGTTACTGCTCACTTCATTGCTGTAATCATCATAAGTATAATAAGGAGTCGAACTGATGGATTGCAATACATTTCCTTTGAGATCTTGTTGCCAAAGCACAAACTTATTTTCTAAATCCTGGAAAGGCAAGATGCCCATAGTCAATAGATTCTTTTTCGTATCTACCCGGAACACTCCTTTAGGAACTCGGGCCGGCAAAGGTATCGGAGGAAGTATATTTCCATCCAAGTCAAAAACCAATAGTTGATTTGAAGTCCACGGAAGCATATAAATCCGATTATTCACTTCATCGATCTGAGCATCATAAATATTGGTATACTCACCGGGACCTTGCCCAAGCCCGCCAATCTGACGCAGGAAAGTCCCATTCTTATCAAATAACTTACAAGGCATTAAATAACTTCCCAAAAGCATGTACCGGTCAGAGACCGCCATATATCCGGACTTGACTAATGCCGTATCCCGGGTTTCAAGCTTGATAATCTCCAGGTCGTCTACCAACTGGCTGAGCCGTATCTGCATGGTATCTTTTATCAACCCGACGTCCAATACCACTATACTGTCAGTACCGGCCTGTTTCCAGGTCGCTACCAAAGGGCAATCATCCAAAGATTTCTCATCTGATGTTTTTATTCCCGAACAAGAAGCATGCAAAAGAAGTACTCCGCAAAATAAAAGAGAATGAAGTGATTTCATAGTTTGTGTATTAATAAATAAATCAATGGCAAAGGTAGAGAAAGAAAAAGGAAAAGAAGAAAAAGGAAGCGGACATTACAGTAGTCATTTCCCATTCTTTATCAACACTTTATATTATCAAACATACAATACTGGCGGACATATCACCTGAAACTGCTTCTTTTTCGTTATTTTTGCCTGCACAAAAACAAATAGAATGATGGAACATCCACTTAATCAATTTAAATACTGTCCGAAATGCGGTTCTGCCGCTTTTGAGATTCACAACGAGAAGTCTAAACAATGTACCGATTGCGGGTTCGTTTATTATTTCAACCCGTCATCGGCTACAGTGGCACTGATCTTAAACGAAAAAGACGAGTTACTGGTATGCCGCCGTGCCAAAGAGCCGGCGAAAGGGACGCTGGACCTTCCGGGTGGCTTCATCGACATGAACGAAACGGGTGAAGAAGGAGTAAGCCGGGAAGTAGAAGAGGAGACCGGACTAAAAGTGAAAAAGGCAACCTACCTGTTTTCCCTTCCGAACATTTATATCTATTCCGGGTTTCCTGTACATACGCTCGACATGTTTTTCCTTTGCCAAGTGGAAGATACAAGTCACTTTGAAGCAATGGATGATGTGGCGGACTCGTTTTTCGTCCCATTGTGCCAAATTAATCCCGAAGAGTTCGGACTGGGCTCTATCAAAAAAGGGTTAAAAAGATTCCTGAAAGAGAGGTAAAATACATAAAAACAAGTACTTTTGTCAAAACTCTGAATTATGAAAAAAAAGATATCACGATTGATATGTGCCGTGGCATGTTGTGTGCCTGTCGCCTTGCAGGCACAAACCAGCGAGAAAATAACGTCTCCCGTAAATCTGTATAAAGAAGGGAAAGAGTTGTTCCTGCAAAAGAACTATGCAGCCGCAATGCCTCCCCTGCGCACATTTGTCCGCCAGAAAGCGGACGTGAACCTGAAAGAAGAGGCTGAATACATGTTGGTATGTTCGGCGTATGAATTGAAAGACCGTAATGCCATCGCGCAACTACGCAACTATCTGGACACCTATCCGGATACTCCTCACGCAAACCGTATTTATGCACTGATTGCCTCTGCTTATTTTTATCAGGGCAACTATGATGAAGCTCTCGCCTTGTTCAACTCTTCCCGCCTTGATTTGCTGGGCAACGAGGAACGGGATGACATGACCTATCAATTGGCTACCTGCTACCTGAAAGTCGGCAATGTCAAAGAGGCCGCCATCTGGTTCGAAACCCTGAAAGCAAGCAGTCCCAAATATGCGAATGACTGTTCTTACTATATCTCATACATACGTTATACGCAGAAACGGTATGACGAAGCACTGAAAGGCTTTCTCCCCCTGCAGGATGACGCAAAATACAAGGCATTGGTGCCCTATTATATCGCCGAGATTTACGCCGTCAAAAAGAATTATGACAAGGCACAGATCGTAGCACAAAATTATCTGTCTGCCTATCCGCAAAACGAACACGCCGCGGAAATGTATCGGATTCTGGGAGATGCCTATTATCATTTTGGAGATTATCACAAGGCGGTCGCCTCTTTCCGGAATTATCTGGAAAAGGAAAATACTCCACGAAGAGACGCACTTTATATGCTGGGACTGTCTTACTTTCAGACCGGCGTATTTTCCAAAGCTGCCGAAACACTCGGAGAGGTCACTACCGAGAGCGATGCACTCACTCAAAACGCATACCTGCACATGGGACTCGCCTATCTGCATCTGGCTGAAAAAAACAAAGCCCGCATGGCATTCGAGCAGGCTGCCGCCTCGAACGCAAACCTGAAAATTAAAGAACAGGCCGCCTACAACTATGCATTGTGCATCCACGAAACATCTTATTCGGCTTTCGGCGAGTCGGTAACTGTTTTTGAAAAATTCCTCAATGAATTCCCGAACTCAGAATATGCGGAGATGGTAAGTAGCTATCTGGTAGAAGTGTATATGAACACACGGAGCTATGAGGCGGCCCTGAAGTCAATCGACCGCATCGCACATCCCGGTAAACGCATTCTGGAAGCAAAGCAACGTATCTTATTCCAACTGGGCACACAAGCATTCGCCAATACACAATTCGAACAAGCCATCGGTTATTTCGACCGCTCGCTCGGACTCGGACAATACAACCGCCAGACCAAAGCCGACGCCCTCTACTGGAGAGGCGAAGCTTATTACCGCTTGAACCGTATGGAGGAAGCTAAACGGAACTTCACCGATTATCTGCAATTGACCCAGCAGACCCATAACGAGATGTATGCCCTGGCACATTATAACTTAGGCTATATCGCATTTCACCAGAAAGACTATACACAGGCACAAAACTGGTTCCGGAAATATATCAGCCTGGAAAAAGGGGAAAACAAAACGGCACTGGCCGATGCTTATAACCGCATCGGAGACTGTTATCTGGATGTGCGCAACTTTGACGAAGCCAAACATTATTACTCACAGGCAGAAGCGATGAATACTCCTTCGGGAGACTATTCATTCTATCAACTCGCACTTGTATCGGGCCTGCAAAAAGATTATTCAGGCAAAATCACTTTGTTGAATCGCCTGGCAGGTAAATATCCCGCTTCCCCCTATGCCATCAGCGCCCTGTACGAAAAAGGCCGTTCTTATGTATTGATGGACAACAATCAACAGGCCATCGCTTCGTTCAAGGAACTATTGGCTAAATATCCCGAAAGTCCTGTCAGCCGCAAAGCAGCGGCAGAGATCGGATTGCTCTATTACCAAAACGAGGACTACGACCAGGCTATTAACGCTTACAAGCAAGTCGTACAAAAATATCCGGGAAGCGACGAAGCGCGTCTGGCCATGCGTGACCTGAAGTCGATCTATGTGGATATGAACCGTATCGATGAATTTGCGGCGCTGGCTTCGGCTATGCCGGGCAACATCCGCTTCGATGCGAGCGAGCAGGACTCACTGACTTATATGGCAGCTGAGAAGATTTACATCCGGGGACGAGTGGAGCAGGCCAAAGAGAGCTTCGGAAAGTACCTGCAAACTTTCCCGGATGGAGCATTCGGACTGAACGCACACTATTATCTCTGCCTGATAGGCAAAGAACAAAAGAACTACGACATGATTCTGGAACATTCGGGCAAGTTGCTTGAGTATCCGGACAATCCTTTCTCGGAAGAGGCATTGATTATGCGTGCGGAAGTACAATTCAATAAAGTACAGTTTGCCGATGCACTGGCAAGCTACAAAATGCTGAAAGAAAAAGCAACTACCGCCGAACGCAGACTGCTGGCCGAAACCGGTATGCTCCGTGCGGCTTATCTGCTAAAAGACGATACGGAAACCATTCATGCGGCAACTGCCTTATTATCGGAAGCCAAACTAAGCCCGGAACTTAAGAACGAAGCCCTGTATTACCGTGCCAAAGCTTATCTGAATCAGAAAGCAGACAAAGCCGCCATGGGCGACTTGAAAGAACTGGCCAAGGATACACGTAACCTATACGGTGCAGAAGCAAAATTCCTGGTAGCCCAGGAACTGTATAACTCACAGAACTATGCCGCTGCCGAGAAAGAGTTGCTGAACTTCATCGATCAAAGCACACCGCATGCCTACTGGCTGGCGCGTGGCTTCATCCTCCTGTCCGATGTATATGTGGCTATGGATAAAAAGTTGGATGCCCGCCAGTATCTGCTGAGCCTGCAACAAAACTACCATGCTGACGATGACATTGAGAGTATGATTGAAAGCAGACTGAACAACCTTAATAAGTAACAGAGTATGAAATATAATAATTATATCCTTTTAGGAATTGCTTTTACTGCACTGCCCGTTTCGATACAGGCTCAGACGCAGCCCAAAGATACGACTGTAAACCGCACCGTAATAGTGGAGCAGCAATATAATCCGGACATAATGGATGCTGCCAAGGTAAATGTCCTCCCCAAAGTTGAAGAGCCCTCCGTAAGCAAAAAGGAGGTGGAGTACGCTACATTCACAACTCCCGCCACTTCGATTCCGGCAGGACTATAGGCGCTTACACCGGCAAAGAGACACAACCGGGATTCATCCCGGGTTATGTTCGCCTGGGATATGCAATTACGGTAACCTGGACGTTTTAGCCAATTATCTGTTCCGTCTCTCGGACAGGGACAAACTGAACGTGAACTTCAAAATGGACGGAATGGACGGTACGCTGGATATGCCCTTCGGTGATACCCGAAAATGGAACGCTTTCTATTACCGTACACGGGCCAATGCAGACTATGTACACCAGTTTGCAAAACTGGATTTGAACGTAGCCGGTAATTTCGGCCTGAGCAATTTCAATTATGAACCTTACGGATTCAAAAAGCAGAAATTCACCTCCGGTGACGTACACTTCGGAGTAAAATCAACAGACGAAACCCTGCCCTTGCAATACCGGGCGGAAACCAATCTGATGCTATACGGACGGCAGCAATGCCAACTCTTCGGAGGGGTAAACGAAACAATGGTACGTACTCTGGCAACCGTAAGCGGTTCAGTCAGTGACGAGCAGACAGTAGCTATCGGATTTGCCATGAACAACCTGATCTACGGGAACGAACTGAAAGAAAATAAAGACCGGATAAAGGATATTTTCAAAAACCGTACAACACTTGATCTGAATCCTTACTACGAATTGAATAATGACAGTTGGAGAGTACATGTAGGCGCCAACGTAGACCTCTCTTTCGGAAACGGGAAAGCTGTCCGCGTGTCTCCGGACGTGAAAGCTCAATATGTATTCTCGGACAGTTACGTACTATATGCCAAAGCAACAGGAGGCAGACAATTAAACGACTTCCGCCGGCTGGAAACTTATAATCCGTACCTCGATCCGGGACAGGAGGTAAAAGACACTTATGAACAACTGAATGCCGGACTGGGATTCAAAGCCAGTCCGACACCCGGACTTTGGTTCGACATCTTCGGCGGATACCAAAATCTGAAAGATGATTTATACCAATCGGCAGACGCCTGGGACGGTGGAGACGGAGCAAACTACATTGGTTTGGGACAGACCCATACGGATAACTTTTACGCAGGTATCAAAGCCAGCTATGAGTACAAAGACTTATTTGCTATTTCAGCAGGCGGAACTTATTATCATTGGAATGCGGACGCTCAAACAACCGGTTCAAAATCCTCCGATTATAATGAAGCGTTACTGATGAAACCGGAGTTTGACCTCGGAATTCACACGGAAATTCATCCGATAGCCGCGCTTTGGCTAAACGCAGGCTACCAATATACCCGCAGCCGAACGTTATACCGGACTTTACGCGAAAAGTATTCCTGCCGTCAGCAACCTGAGCTTGGGAGCCACATACAGAATCTTTAAAGGAATTTCGGCATATGTAAAGGCTGACAATCTGCTGAATAAGAAATATCAGTACTACTTATACTATCCGGTTGAAGGAATCAATTTTGTGGGAGGACTGAGCTTCCGGTTTTAAAAGATCCTCAAAACCAGATCCGGTTATTTAGTAAAACTCAGGAGTTAAAGAAGTCATCGGTCTGACCGGAGGTAAAAAGGCCGAAGTGAATTATTACCGGGAATTTACTTCCGATTAAAGGCTTTCACTCCTCTAACTCCTGAGTACAAAAATTTAAAAGATTCTTATAAAAAAGGTCTTTTTTGCAAAAAAATCAGATTCTCTCTATATTATAAGGTAAAGAAAACGTTTTTTTCTACTTTTGCGGGCAATTTATATGTTTTAATATCACAGATATGCAGAAAAACCTTGTCATTGTCGAATCTCCAGCAAAAGCAAAAACGATTGAAAAGTTTCTTGGGAAAGATTTTAAAGTCCTCTCAAGTTACGGACATATTCGCGACCTGAAGAAAAAAGAATTTTCTATCGATATAGAAAAGAATTTCAAACCCAAATACGAAATACCCGCAGAGAAACAAGAGCTGGTTGATAAACTGAAAGAAGAAGCAAGCAAAGCAGAAACCGTATGGCTCGCATCCGATGAGGACCGGGAGGGAGAAGCCATTTCATGGCACCTTTACGAAGTCCTGAAATTAAAACCTGAAAATACGAAACGTATCGTTTTTCACGAAATCACCAAAACAGCTATACTGAAGGCTATCGAACAGCCACGCGACATTGACATCAACCTGGTGAATGCTCAGCAGGCACGCCGTATCTTAGACCGTATCGTGGGTTTCGAACTTTCACCTGTTCTGTGGAAAAAGGTAAAACCTGCACTTTCTGCCGGTCGGGTACAATCGGTTGCCGTACGTCTGATCGTAGAACGCGAACGTGAGATACAGCTTTCAAGAGCGAAGCTTCTTATCGTGTCACAGCTGTTTTCCTCGTACCGGATGCTGACGGCAAGCTGGTAGAGATGAAAGCAGAACTGGCACGCCGCCTGAAGACAAAGAAGGAAGCCCAAAAATTCCTTGAATCATGCAAGGCAGCCACATTCTCTATCGAAGATATCGTAACCCGCCCGGTAAAGAAAAGCCCGGCAGCCCCATTTACCACCTCAACCCTACAACAGGAAGCTGCCCGCAAACTCAGCTTCACTGTAGCGCAAACCATGATGGTTGCACAGAAGCTTTACGAATCGGGATTAATCACCTATATGCGTACCGACTCGGTGAATCTGTCTGAATACGCCACAGAGGGAAGCAAAGTTGCCATCGCACAGATGATGGGCGACCAATATGTGCATCCACGCCATTTCGCTACGAAGACCAAAGGAGCTCAGGAAGCGCACGAAGCTATCCGCCCGACTTACATGGAAAACCAGACCATCGAAGGATCGGCTCAGGAAAGAAAACTATACGACCTGGTTTGGAAACGTACCATAGCCTCACAAATGGCAGACGCCGAACTGGAAAAGACAACGGCAACCATCGGTATCAGCAACGGTAACGATAAATTTACCGCTACCGGAGAGGTGATCAAGTTCGATGGTTTTCTGCGTGTATACAAAGAATCGTATGATGACGACAATGAACAAGAAGACGAAAGCCACCTGCTGCCACCCCTGAAGAAAGGACAAATGCTGGAACATCAGGGAATCGTGCTACCGAACGTTTCACACAACGTCCGTCACGCTATACCGAAGCCAGCCTGGTGCGCAAGCTCGAGGAACTGGGAATCGGACGTCCGTCAACCTACGCACCGACCATCTCTACCATCCAGCAACGCGAATATGTGGAGAAGGGGGATAAACCGGGAGAAGAGCGCTCGTTCGATATACTGACCTTAAAAGATAATCAGATTACGGATATCAAACATACGGAAATTGTCGGAGCAGAGAAATCAAACTATTGCCAACGGACATCGGCACTGTAGTCAATGACTTCCTGACCGAATACTTCCCCAATATCCTGGATTATAACTTTACGGCAAACGTTGAAAAACAATTCGACGAGATAGCTGAAGGCGATAAGAAATGGACAAGCATCATGAAGGATTTCTATAAGGACTTCCATCCTTCAGTAGAAACGACACTGGCTACCAAAACCGAACACAAAGTAGGTGAACGGATTCTGGGAGAGGAACCTAAAACCGGAAAGCCCGTATCGGTGAAGATCGGACGTTTCGGCCCGGTAGTACAGATCGGTACGGCCGATGACACAGACAAGCCACGCTTTGCACAGATGAAGAAAGGACAGTCTATGGAGACCATCACTCTGGAAGAGGCACTGGACTTATTCAAACTGCCGCGCAAAGTCGGAGAATTTGAAGATAAAACCGTAACAATCGGTACCGGACGCTTCGGACCTTATGTATATCATAATTCTAAATATGTGTCTTTGCCCAAAACTTATGACCCGCTGGAGGTCACACTGGACGAAGCTATCGAGCTAATCCTGGCTAAACGTGAAGCGGAAGCGAAAAAGCACATCAAGAAGTTTGATGAAGATGCAGAAATGGAAATCCTCAACGGCAGATACGGACCTTACATCGCTTACAAAGGAAGTAACTACAAAATTCCCAAAGACGTGGTACCGGTCGATCTGAATTACCAGACCTGCCTGGAAATCATAAAACTGCAAAGCGAAAAAGCAGAAAACGCTCCGAAACGCGGACGCTACGCTAAGAAAAAATAGCCACATTCGGGCATCCCGACTGAAAAGTACAAATAATACAGATTATACTTACTTCCTCTAAAAAGTAGATAAGGTCTGTATTGTTTGTACTTTTTTTGTTTTTCAAACTATTATTCAGCAAGTTATCATTTTAATTGTTTATCTTTGTAGAACAAACAAAACGAACAGTCTATGAAGAAAGTCATTTTAGCAGTCGCCTCCATTGCATTGTGGGCTTCTTGTATCGAGGATGAGAAAGATTATTCTCAGATTATCGAAACACGTGTAGCAAATTGCGAAACATCCAAAGATTTCAGCGTACCTGTCAAAGAGGGGTATACCACCTTTGTCACCTCCGGAGAAGATACCCTGGCAATGGCTAATGAACCTATCACCATCCGTATCCCCAAAAACGCCACAATATCGACTCGTGCCGAAGGAGACGGTATCAACATCAGTTATACGATTCTGGACGAAGGATCGGAAACAACTTACGCAAAGGTGTGGCAGGCCATCATGTTCGAAGATACGCAGAATGGTGATTACGATTACAACGATTTGATTATCCATGTAAAGAATACCGCCAGTAATCACGCCTACCAGCATCCCAGCGAGACTTGGCAAACGATAGAGATCCAGCCCATCGCATTGGGAAGCACCAAGACGATCAAACTAGGGTGTATCCTATCCGATGGCTCAACGCACATGATCAGCGATGACGTCAGAACTGATTTATTCGGCGGAAGACAGGGATTCATCAATACAGTCAATGACAATGACCCGATACGTTACAAACTGGCTTCAACCAATATAAAAAACTATGCCATGCCCAAGAAAGAAAAAACCTCAGCAGCGTGGGTAGCCTGGTTCATTGAGGTAGACGGAAAACGGATGTACGCTGCCAGCTCAGACATCGATTACAAATCCTACGATATGGTAAATAAGGAAAATATGCCTTATGGCCTGGCCGTTTCGAATGGTAATGGCATATTCAGCTATCCACAGGAAAAGAACAGTCTTTTTGAGACGTATCCGGGCTTTAGCGATTGGATCAACGGTAAAGTAAGCTCCATCGGCAGTTTCCAAAAAGAACTTGTCTACAAATATTGCTCCGGCGGCATTATCGGCGAAGACGGTAAATCACATAAGATCTGGGATTATCTGGATTTAAACTAACCTGAAATAACCGGTCATTATTGGCAGTGGCGATCCATGGCATAAAAAGTGCTTGGATCGCCACTGTCTGTTTTATCCCCTACCTTATGGCAAGACTCCCCCGTAATACAACATACGGGATCTCTTTAGCAGTTGTGTCCCGGCTAAAGAAACCCCGTAGTTCTATTTTTGTTCAAAGAACTTCTTACATTCTATCCGGCACCTCAATGCCCAGCAATCCCATACCCAAACGGACAACCTTGGCAATATTGGCAGACAGAGCAATACGGAATAACTTCACGTCTTCATTTTCTTCACGCAAGATACTGAAGTCATGATAGAACTGATTGTACTCTTTCACCAGGTCGTAAACGTAGTTGGCGATACCCGACGGGCTATAATCTTCACCTGCCTGGCGCACTACCGCAGCAAAATCGGCAACCATCTGAATCAATCCCTCTTCCTTCTCGCTGAGTTCGATATTGGCCGGAAGTACTTCCGGAATCACGATACCCGCTTCGGCGGCTTTGCGCAACACAGACCGGATACGTGCATACGTATACTGGATAAAAGGTCCTGTATTACCGTTAAAGTCGATAGACTCTTTCGGATTGAAAGTCATATTTTTACGGGCATCCACTTTCAGGATAAAGTATTTCAGTGCACCCAATCCAACGATACGTGCAATATCGTCCGCCTCTTCTTGTGTCAAGCCGTCCAGTTTGCCCAATTCCTGAGAGGTTTCTTTGGCTGTCGCAATCATTTCGGCCATCAGGTCATCAGCATCCACCACCGTACCTTCACGTGACTTCATCTTGCCTTCAGGCAGTTCGACCATACCATAAGAGAAATGCACCAGGCTCTTGCCCCACTCAAATCCGAGTTTATCCAGCAAGATAGACAATACCTGGAAGTGATAGTTTTGCTCGTTACCTACCACGTAGATCATTTTATCGATGGGATAATCGGCAAAACGCAACTTAGCCGTACCGATGTCCTGAGTCATGTATACCGAAGTTCCATCGCCGCGAAGCAACAGTTTGTGATCCAATCCTTCGGCTGTCAGGTCAGCCCAGACAGAACCGTCTTCCTTCTTGAAGAAGAAACCTTTCTCAAGGCCTTCCATCACTTTCTCTTTGCCTTCCAGGTATGTATTGGATTCATAATAGATTTTATCGAAACCGACTCCATCTTACGGTACGTTTCATCAAAACCGGTGTATACCCAGTTATTCATCATCTGCCAAAGCGCACGCACTTCCGGATCACCGGCTTCCCATTTCACCAACATCTCACGCGCTTCATTCATCAACGGGGAGGCAGCTTCCGCCTCTTCCTTCGACATGCCTTTCTCCATCAGTTCAGCTACTTCAGCTTTGTAATGCTTATCGAAAGCGACATAATAATCACCTACCAGATGATCGCCTTTTTTGCCTGATGATTCGGGAGTTTCACCCTTGCCATACTTTTGCCATGCCAGCATCGACTTACAGATATGGATACCGCGATCGTTGACAATATTGGTTTTAACCACCTTATTGCCGTTCGCCATGACGATATTGGCCAACGCATTACCCAACAGGTTATTACGAACGTGGCCCAAGTGAAGGGGTTTATTGGTGTTGGGAGAAGAGTACTCAATCATCACCAGCGGGGCATTTTCATCTGCCGATACAATGCCATATTGCGCATCGGCATGAATTTCATTAAGCAGTTCGATCCACGTAGCCGACGCAACGGTCAGATTCAGGAAACCTTTGATCACATTAAAAGCTGCCACAGCCGGTTCATTGGCTTTCAGATACTCACCGATTTCCTGTGCGGTTTGCTCCGGGCCCTTCTTCGACATTTTCAGGAAGGGGAATACCACAAGGGTGAGGTGTCCTTCAAACTCTTTTTTCGTCTTTTGCAGCTGCACCTGCGCGGCAGGTACATCCTGTCCGTAAAGTGCTTTGAGTCCGCTGATTACGGACGTCACAAGTTTATCTTCTATCTTCATATCCAAGTTATTATTCTGCGCGCAAAGATACAAAAAAAGGAGACGCCAAAGCGCCTCCTCTCTTAATTTCTTTTCAACTATAAATGCTTATTTTATAGCATCTGTCAGCTCAGCACCCGGTTTAAATTTAGCAACTTTCTTTGCAGGAATCTCAATTGCCTTCTTGGTAGAAGGATTGATTCCCATTCTTGCTGATCTTTCAGCTACAGAGAATGTACCAAATCCAACCAAGGAAATTTTGTCACCAGCCGACAAAGCTTTTGTAACCGAAGAAAAGAAAGCTTCAAGCGCTTTCTTAGAATCCACTTTACTCAAGCCGGATTCCGCTGCCATTGCATTAATAAGTTCAGCCTTATTCATAATACGTAAATGATTAATTAATATATGTTACACAAAAGATATCCTTAAAATCCTCACAAATATAAAGTAAACAAAACAATATATCAAATAAAAACAATCAAAAAAACACATCAAATTGTTGAAAAAGAACTAATAGTAGATTATTTTTCTGTTGTAGAACAGAATTTATTCGTATTTTTGCGTTCATTATGATGCGCGAAGAAGCTAATACGCACATTATCACATTAATTACATTAACAAATAAGAAGGATGCCTACTGTAACAAAAAACCTGATAATTATCAATGTTCTCCTGTTCCTCGCACAATTTGTAGCACAAAGCTATGGGATCAACTTATCCGACTATCTGGGTCTGCACTTTTTCCTTGCCGACAATTTTAATCCGGCACAGCTATTCACTTACATGTTTATGCACGGGGGATTCACCCACATCTTCTTTAATATGTTTGCGGTATGGATGTTCGGACGAATTCTCGAACAAGTATGGGGCCCGAAACGTTTTTTATTTTATTATATCCTCTGCGGCGTGGGCGCAGGCTTACTTCAGGAAGGAGTACAATACATACAATACGTGACCGAACTGTCGCAATATACCAGTGTAAACATCGGTACGGGTATCATCCCTATGAGTGAATACCTGAACATGATGACTACAGTGGGAGCTTCGGGAGCCGTGTACGCCATCTTGCTGGCTTTCGGAATGCTGTTCCCCAACCAGCAGTTGTTCATCTTCCCGCTGCCTTTCCCTATCAAGGCAAAATTCTTCGTTATCGGATATGCCTGATAGAACTGTATGCAGGTTTTGCCAATAATCCGGGCGACAACGTGGCGCACTTCGCGCATCTCGGAGGAATGATATTCGGATTCATCCTGATCATGTACTGGAGAAAAAAGAACAGAAACAATGGGACATATTATAACTGACCTGAAAGAAGCGTTTCGTAGAGGGAACGTCTATATTCAACTGATATTCATCAACGTTGGGGTATTTGTCATTACAACGCTGATCGGTATCTTACTGCAGTTGTTCAACCGGAGTGCCGCCGGTATCTTCGAGCTGCTGGCTTTGCCGGCTTCTTTTACCCGATTTGCATGGCAGCCATGGTCTATCTTCACCTACATGTTCATGCATGCGGGATTTCTGCACATCCTGTTCAACATGCTATGGCTCTATTGGTTCGGGGCGCTGTTTCTGTATTTCTTCTCGGGCAAGCACCTGAGAGGCCTTTATATAGTAGGAGGAATCTGCGGCGGACTGCTTTATATGATTTCTTATAATGTTTTCCCGTATTTCCGTCCCATGACCGCCTACTCCACCATGGTAGGCGCATCGGCTTCGGTGCTGGCTATCGTCGTGGCAACAGCCTACCGGGAGCCGAACTATCCCGTACGCCTTCTCTTCTTCGGCAATGTACGGTTGAAATATCTGGCCCTGATCGTGGTGCTGACCGATCTGCTGTTCATCACATCGAGCAATGCGGGCGGACACATCGCCCACCTGGGCGGAGCACTGGCAGGACTCTGGTTTGCGGCAAGCCTGAACAAAGGGAAAGACATCACTTCATGGGTCAACAAGGCGCTCGATGCCATCGCCGCCTTGTTCAGCGCCAAAACCTGGAAGCGGAAACCCAAGATGAAGGTGCATTACGGAAACAATACCCGTCAGAACGACTACGATTACAACGCCCGCAAGAAGGCACAATCGGACGAGATAGACCGGATTCTCGACAAGCTGAAGAAGTCGGGATACGAGAGTCTGACAACAGAAGAAAAAAAGAGCTTGTTCGACGCAAGCAAAAGATAGCACATGAAGCATATAGGCAGATTAGCCTATTCTTATGTCTGGCTGTCAACGCATTCTTCATCGGAATGTTACTGTTGACAGCTTACAGCCCGTATATCAATCCCGAAGTGCATCCGGTGCAGTCATGCCTGGGACTGACTTTTCCCATTTTTCTCGTCATCAACTTCTGCTTTCTGATCTTTTGGCTCATCGTGCGTTACCGTTTCGCACTGGTACCTCTACTGGGATTCCTCCTTTGCTATCCTCAGTTGCGCACCTATATGCCTGTCAACCCGGGAACGGCCGGACAACCGGAAAACAGCATCAAACTCCTTTCGTACAACATCATGTCCTTTGGGAACATGAAGAAAGAGAACGGACAAAACCCCATCCTGAATTATATAAAAAACAGCAACGCCGACATCGTCTGCATGCAGGAGTATGCCGCTCCGAAACCGCCAAGATACATCTCAGCAATAAAGAGATCAGGCAGGCATTAAAGGATTATCCGTATCACAACATCAAGCAAGTGGGAAAAACCGGAGCAGGCAGTCAACTGGCCTGTTACTCGAAGTTTCCGATTCTATCGGCACGCATGCTCGACTACCGGAGCAACTACAACGGCAGCATGGTTTACGAGATCAAGATAGGAAAAGACACCGTGCTGCTGATAAACAATCACCTTGAGTCAAATAAACTTACCCGAGAAGACAAAGTGGTGTATGAAGACATGCTGAAAGATCCGAAAGCGGGAAAAGTGAAAAGCGGTGTACGGCAACTCGTCAATAAACTGGCAGAAGCTTCGGCCATCCGCTCGGCACAGGCACGCACCATCGCTCAGGAAATAGCCCATTCACCTTATCCGTCGGTCATCGTTTGCGGCGACTTTAACGACTCCCCGATTTCGTATGCCCACCGGGTCATCTCGCAAGATATGGACGATGCTTTTACTGAATCGGGATGCGGGCTGGGCATCTCATACAACCAGAATAAATTCTATTTCCGGATTGACAATATTTTGGTCAGTAAAAACCTGAAAGCGTCCGGATGCACGGTGGACAATTCCATCAAAGACTCAGACCATTATCCCATCTGGTGCTATATTACGCTCCCCGATTAATCGCAAACGACAATCCCTTTCAGAAGAATCTGAATAGCTTCGCCCGTTACGGCTCTTCCCCAAAGCACGCAAAGGAAGAATTGTTCTTTTGTTCATGATTCATCAGCCTTGCAAGCAAAAAGACAGGAAAAAAAACAATCCACTAACTCGTCCTTGCAAAAAGAATGCCCAACCGGAGGCCGAACAGGAAGAAAACCGGGTCATTGAAGGGTCAAAGCCGGGGATTAAGTAAGAATAAGCCCGGATTCGATACCAAAAGCCTCTTCGTTTTCCGAAAAAGAAGTAAGCATTTCCTTCAAAAGACGGTTACATTTTCTAAAAACACTTACTTCTTTGCACTGACATCTCCATACGTTTTGAGAACTACGTTTACTGCTCCGGAAAACACGACTTATTCCGGCTCTTCATGCTCTAACCGGTTGCTCTCCGAACCACCTACCGGAGTATCAAAAAGACTAAAATTCCCCTCCCTGAAGAGCACCGGGAATATTTACTTCCAGATCGCTTTCTTTCTGACGGAAAATAAAAGCCGGACAAAACAAAACGATAAACCGGGAAACGAAATAGAGACGTTTTTCCGGCCCCGCCTGTCCCGAGAGTCGAAAAAAAGAAAACTGGGAGGTTTCATTTGACATATTGCCAAAAAGACAAACGATACTTCCGTCAATATCTGTCGAAGCGTCCCAAAAATCCCCTTCACATTCAAATATTTGCCTCCTAATTACTTCTGAATGTGAAAAAAAACTATATTTGCAGCCTTGTATGCGACAGAAATCAATTAAAATGTAATCATAATAAATTAAAAGTAAAATGCAAAACAAAGGATTTGTAAAGGTTTTTGCGGTATTACTCACGCTGGTATGCGTGTTCTACCTCTCTTTCTCCTTCGTGACTCGCCATTATACCAATAAGGCAAAAGAGTTTGCGAAAGGCGACGTGAAGGTAGAGCAGGATTACCTCGACTCTCTCTCCAACGAGAAAGTATGGTTGGGTAACTATACGCTGAAACAGTGTCGTGAAATGGAAATCAGTTTAGGTCTGGACCTTAAGGGAGGTATGAACGTTATCCTCGAAGTGTCTGTACCCGATGTTATCAAAGCATTGGCTGACAACAAGCCCGACGAAGCTTTCAACAAAGCACTGGCCGAAGCTGCCAAGCAGGCAACCACCAGCCAGGACGACGTGATCACACTGTTTATTAAAGAGTATCACAAAGTTGCACCGGGTGCCAAACTCTCTGAACTCTTCGCGACACAACAGCTCAAAGACAAAGTAAACCAGAAATCATCAGACGCCGAAGTTGAAAAGGTGCTGAGAGAAGAAGTAAAAGCTGCCGTAACGAACTCATACAACGTGCTTCGTACACGTATCGACCGCTTTGGTGTGGTTCAGCCCAACATCCAGAGCCTCGAAGACAAAATGGGACGTATCATGGTGGAACTTCCGGGTATCAAAGAACCCGAACGTGTAAGAAAGCTGCTTCAGGGATCGGCTAACCTCGAATTCTGGGAAACATACAACGCCAAGGAAGTAGCTCCTTACTTGCAGGCTGCCGACTCTAAACTCCGCGCAGTCCTGGCACACGAAGCTACCGTCAACGATACAGTTGCCGCAGTAGATTCAACCGCCTTGGCTGCAGCAGAAGCTACTCCCGATAAAGCAGTCAGCGCTGCCGACAGCCTTGCTGCCGCACTGAAAGGCGGAGAAAAGAAACAGCAGGCTTCTTCTGCCGATCTGGAACAACTGAAGAAAGAGCATCCGCTACTGGCTATCCTGAGTGTAAATCCAAACGGAGGCCCTGTGGTAGGTTATGCAAACTATAAAGATACAGCGACTGTCAATTCATACCTCGCTATGAAAGAAGTGGCTGCCGAGTTGCCGAAAGATCTTCGCCTGAAATGGGGTGTTTCTCCGTTCGAATACGATCCGAAAGGACAGACTTTTGAATTGTATGCCATCAAATCAACCGAGCGTAACGGTAAAGCACCGCTCGAAGGTGACGTTGTAACCGATGCCAAAGACGACTATGACCAATACGGCAAACCGTCTGTAAGCATGTCGATGAACTCTGACGGCGCACGTCGCTGGGCATTGCTGACCAAGCAGAACATCAATAAGTCCATCGCCATCGTATTGGATAATTATGTATATTCCGCTCCGAACGTAAGTAATGAGATTACAGGTGGTAACTCACAGATCACCGGCCACTTTACTCCGGAACAGGCAAAGGACTTGGCTAACGTATTGAAGTCCGGTAAGATGCCGGCTCCTGCACACATCGTTCAGGAAGACATCGTCGGTCCGTCACTGGGTCAGGAATCTATCAATGCAGGTATCTTCTCATTCGTTGTCGCTCTGATCCTGTTGATGATCTATATGTGCTCTATGTACGGATTCATCCCGGGTATGATTGCCAACGCGCTTTGGTACTGAACTTCTTCTTCACACTGGGTATCCTCTCATCTTTCCAGGCTGCGCTGACCATGTCAGGTATTGCCGGTATGGTGTTGTCACTCGGTATGGCGGTGGATGCGAATGTGTTGATCTACGAACGTACCAAAGAAGAGCTTCGTAGCGGCAAAGGCGTGAAGAAAGCATTGGCGGACGGTTACTCAAATGCCTTCTCTGCTATCTTCGACTCCAACTTGACTTCTATCATCACCGGTATCATCCTGTTCTATTTCGGTACAGGTCCGATCCGTGGTTTCGCCACGACTCTGATCATCGGTATCCTCTGTTCATTCTTTACAGCCGTGTTCATGACCCGTCTGGTTTACGAACACTTCATGAGCAAAGACAAACTGCTGAATCTGACATTTACTTCACCTATCTCTAAGAAGATGCTGGTAAATACACACTTCGACTTTATGGGTGGCAACAAGAAATGGCTGACTATCACAGGCGTGATTTTGCTGATCTGTATCGGTTCGCTGGTAACCCGCGGTTTGAGCCAGAGTATCGACTTCACCGGTGGACGTAACTTCAAGGTTCAGTTCGAAAATCCGATCGAACCGGAACAGGTACGTGAGCTGATCTCTAACAAGTTCGGTGATGCCAACGTAAGCGTTATCTCTATCGGTACCGATAAGAAGACTGTACGTATCAGTACCAACTACCGTATTCAGGACGAAGGTAACAATGTAGATTCTGAAATCGAATCTTACCTGTACGAAGCATTGAAACCGATGCTGACTCAGAACATCACACTGGCTACATTCATCGACCGCGATAACCATACGGGCGGCAGTATCATCAGTCACAGAAAGTAGGTCCGAGTATCGCTGACGATATCAAGACTTCAGCCATCTGGTCGGTTGTATTCGCTCTGGTTGCTATCGGTCTTTATATCCTGATCCGCTTCCGTAACATCGCTTACAGTGCGGGTTCTGTAGCAGCACTGACCAGTGATACACTGATGATCTTAGGTGCTTACTCACTGTGCTGGGGCTGGATGCCGTTCTCTCTGGAGATCGACCAGACTTTCATCGGCGCTATCCTGACTGCTATCGGTTACTCAATCAACGATAAGGTGGTAATCTTCGACCGTGTGCGTGAATTCTTCGGCCTGTATCCGAAACGCAACGTAAAACAGTTGTTTGATGACTCTCTGAACACAACTCTGGCACGTACCATCAACACCTCTTTGAGTACATTGATCGTGTTGCTGTGTATCTTCATCCTGGGTGGTGACTCTATCCGCAGCTTCGCCTTCGCAATGATCCTGGGTGTTGTCATCGGTACACTGTCATCTCTGTTCGTAGCTTCTCCGATTGCATACATGATGCTGAAAAACAAAAAAGGTTCGGCACCTGCAACTACTACAGAAGAATAAAGCCTAATATATAAGGTATAAAAAAGCCTCCTCCGCGTAATTGCGGAGGAGGCTTTTTATTTTCTGACAGACCTTCCCTTCACAGAGACACGATCGAATGAAAAAGAAATAAAGGGGCGTGAATACAAGTGCAGTTTACTCAATCTTCCTCATGGTCATTTGACCAAGGTGATCACATCGCATACAAAAAGTAAGTGCATTCTTGCCCCGCCGGGAAGAATGCACTTGCACACAAACAAAACAAACAATAAGCCGATCTGTCACAGATGGGCATTGGCCTTAATTAGAACTTTCACAATCTCACCGGGAGGTATCCTGATGCTTCTTCTCAAGATTCATCTTTGCACCCGGTTTGAATCTCACCGTCTTTTTTCCCGGAATAGTCATTATCTCTCCCGTAGACAGATTATAACCTTTACGGGCTTTGCGCTCTTTTACTTCAAAGGTTCCGAAACCTACCAATGTGACGGATTCTCCCTGATGTAGCGCCTCGGCAATAGCTCCATCACACCTTCCACCACAATGGCAATCTGCTCTTTCTTTAAATTGCTTTTAACAGCAATACTTCTAATTAAATCAATCTTCTTCATGTTTAGCTTTTTATCAATTATTAAATAAACGTTTCAAAAACTACTGTCTCACACATCGAATCTGGAAGCCGGCTGCAGAATGATATACAACACCTTCTTCTATCACCTTCTCCGATGAAACTTTACTTCCTCTACCCATATACTGCTTACCAAAATCATCGATAATCGTAAAGTAATCACTCAACCAATAATATCCGACGCCTGATTCACGGAGTTGACCGTCAGCAACACTACGCATTCCTGAAGCCGGAAGAAATTTACCATTGTTAAAGTTCCAGCCATTAGCCCAACTGCCAACTTTATTTTCCGGTGTAAATCCATACTGCATATACTCCCGTCCTTTAGGCAGTCTCCACGTTCTATTATCAGGTAGTTCCCCTTTGGAGATCTGCGTACTTACATACTTCTGTGAATACCCAATCAAGCGGCACGGTCCCCGCCGCCATTTCTGAGGTTAGCATAAGTATGCAACTCTTCCGACGCGAAAGCCATCCAATTGGAAGACCATGTACGCCCGGTGCTTACCGGATCAAACCAGGTAACGGGACTTCCCGTATTGCTCCATGCAACGACTCCGCGACTTTGAAAGAACGCTCCGGGCTCTTCTTTACTGTCCGTAAATACCAATGTGGCATTATCGGTTCCACGACCTGAATTAGATACGGTTACATTGAATTCCATAGCTTGAGCATATTTCCATACTGCATAGACATCTGTATCCTGGCCGGGTAGCGGTGTGTAACTTGAACCTAAACCATAGAACTGCCCATTAATCATCCAACCGGTAAAGAAGAAATCTTCATTGCTGCATTTGAGCCTGGGAACTGCCAGAGTCACGTTCTGTCCAGGCATCACATATTCATCCTCAGGTAGCATATCACCAGCATGACCGGTTCCTGAAGGCAAGTTCAAATGATACTTGATCTTAAATCTTTTTGTCCATTCGGCAGATACCTGCATGTTACTTAGAACGGGTATATTGGCCCCCAAAATGTAATGCACACCTCCGACGCTCCAGCCGGTATGTATCCACGCCGGATCACTGCATACCAAACGGGTAGCGGATAAAGTCACCATCTTGCCCGGAGCTATCTTCTGTAAAGCGGGTAAAGGAGTTACCGAAGTGGTCCCTACCGGAGCATTTGCCAGATAGCTTACTTCATAAAGCAGCCACTTAGCAGTTATGGTCATATCCCCATTGACAATGACCGATGTTCCCGGTGCCTTCTCTTGTCCACCTACCAGCCACGCCTGATGTACCTGCAAAGGATCACTGCTATGCAGTTGAACCGGCAACATCACGCTACTTCCCGGCGCCACAATTTCAGAACGCGGATAGCCGGGTACTGTTCCGGACGGTGGCTGCGGTGAGTAAGTTACTTGATAATACCGCGTCCATTCGGGATATATTTTAAGGTCATTTGTCACGATCGTATTTCCGCCAAAAGCGCCTGCCGTCCATGCAGTGTGTTTCCACCTCGGATCACTGCAAACCTGTAAACCTTGGGCTTCCGTTGCTAAAGTAACCGATGAATTCTGGGCTACTTTCACAGGAGACGGCAAAGTACCGGTGACAGTAACACCGGCAGGGGCACCCGCAGGCGCTTTGCCAGATACTCAACCCAGCAGTCACGTGACCATACGGCAAAAGCCTTCCTGGAACCGGATGCATGCATCACATAGTTTGCGCCCAATCCATGATAAACTCCATCGATGCTCCATCCGGTATGCACATAACCTGGATTACTACATACCAACTGGTTCGTCGAAAGTTTGATACTCGTACCTCCGGCAGCAACATAGACTCCCGGAACCGTTCCGGACACTAAAGCCGTACCTGCAGGAAGATTAGAGTCATACTCTAGAGAAGCACCTTGGCTAAAAGTCGCATAAAAACTGCCAACACTAGTGTTTATAGTAGTATTTTCTCCCAATCCAAGATTATTGCCCCAGCCGGTATGAGCCACAGACGGATCACTGAGAGTCAAAGGGGTAGAGGGCAGCGCAAAAGGTTTGCGTTGCTCCACAAAATGATTGGCCGGCAGTTCCGAGGTTAATGTTGCTCCTCCCGGCGGATAAGCATAATAAGTGACAGTAGCTAATTCCGGCCAATCGGTAGACGTATTATCTACGACACAACGAACCGGAAGAGCCACGTCCAAAGCAGTTGCTTGTATTGCAGCATCCCCTCCCTGAAACCACAGCGAAGCAGGTTGCCATCCGATACTGCCGGAAATGACAGAAGAACTCCAGTAGTGTCCGGAGACACCCGGTTGCTCGATAAAGGTTCCATCTTCTTTGCGTGAACCCGATGCCGGAAAGTAAAATCGATCCTTTATCAATCTCCCGTGAACAACTTCACCAGTACCGTCTGTCGCAAGTCCCCCTATCGGTAACCAAGATCCTTCAGTTCTATATATACTGTTCAAGACAGCTTCCAAACGTTCTTTCACAGGCATCTTCCATTTCTTTCCCGGAGGAGCCCATCCGCGCTGCGTAAGATAACGGCAGATATCACCAATACGATTACCCGGATTATGAATATGTATCAATACATTCTCCAGATCTGCTCCGGGAGCTAAAGAGGCGGGATTAAACTTAGGAATGTTCGGAGACTGATTGGTTTTCCATACAGGATTCACTTCTGCTGCATCGAGCTGACGCACATCAGTTGCGCTGCTTCCTCCTTGCAGTGCAATTAAGGAACCATACAGAAAATACACTCCCTGTTTTTGGTTTCGGGCAGCAGGAACATACGACGGAACATCATCGAACGTCAATCTGCCTTGTGCCGCGTCCCAATAAATATTAGATGCAGCAGGGAGATCGTTATACACCCGATTCTCTATAACAACGACGGATTCTCCCGCAAGACCCGACAATTTAGCACTTTGTGGGCCCGCAGCCTCCTCGACAAAGAAGTAAACAGGGACAGAAGGAGAAGTAACGGAAGAGATGACCTCGCTATCCCGGTCCGGAGATGCGGGAGATATTGCCAGTCCAGACTTAGACGTACTTTCAAGAATACGGATCTGGTTGAAATCTCCCAACAAGAGTCCTTGAGAACCTGAAGCATAATTGCCGGAAACACCCATACCGGCAGCTTTCAGCTTTATTTCCCTACGCAATCCTCCAACCTGAACATCAAGGGTCGTTTCTCCCTGCGCCCCCTTGGCAAAATCCAACTTAATGGCAGTCGAGTCTGCGGAGATCGAAGTAGTTTTAAGAGTCACACCGGCTATCCCGGACGACATGCTTACCACTCCCGGAGTAACCGTACTTCCCGGACGGCTGTACGCATTGGTCCCTATCACACATACCGTAACATCCTTCTGTTCTTCATCCGTATAAAGCACATAAGAAGAATTCGTCAGCCCCAAATAATAAACACCATTACCTGTTATTTCATGCGAATCGTCTACCACCGTAACATTGCAAAGAATTCCGCTACTACCCGAAGGAGCAGCAATCGCCTCATCCATCGTAGAATAGCCTCCTCCTTCCACACGTACCAGATTTAGCGTATAAAGATAGTTTCTTTTAAATGCCAGCTTTTCTCCTTTACTGTTTTTCAGACTCGCGCGATAATAACGAACCGGTCCGTTATCAAACTTACCGGCAAGAATAACATCCGAACGGTCAGCCGGGCCACCTGCCGTTTCATATACATAAACAGGATAGTCTTCACTTCCCATACCTGCGGTTGTATGCCCGGCGAATCCTGTTGAAGAGGCTATAATCGGATTGTCCAACCGGGAAGCACTACCCGATTTATGACCATAATCGGTAAATTGAGCCGTAATAGGTAAAGTTTCATTCACATTTCCATATTCAAAAGCAAGTGCTCCTTGTACCGGTACGTTAATAACAGATACTCCAGTCAAAATAAAACCATCGGAAGCATGTGCACCGGAAGCATCTACGTATAATTTAGATACGATCCGTTTTAGGCGAAGAGGGGTACCGACAGTTCCTACAGTAGTACCTGTGATAATCTGTGGCAATGGACAATAGGCCGACATCGGGATCTTCTTCCCTGTAAAAGGAACTGTCGCTTGCGGAATTGCTAATGCAGAGTTACCCCCCACAGGAGAATCCGACGGATCGCCATACAGAAGAAGATTGGTAACTGCATCGGATAAAGTTGTCGTAGTCGTAAGACTTCCTAACTTCGCCTGTATCAATTCATCGGCATTTGAAATCAACAGCAAAACCACTGAAGAATTGCAGGCACTTAATTGTGCATAAAGTTCTCCGGCCGAGGTCATATTGGCTTGTACGGCTTCCAAGAAAGTCGCATCTTTATCATTCCCCAGAAAAACCAACACCCAGGGAGGTCCCATAATAGTTTCATCGGCCGCTGTCCCCGAACGTGTGGCAGGAGATTCATAATCGCTTCCTTTATGAAGAGAAAGAAATACGTTCACTTTACCTTCAGGAGCCTCCGGAAGCAAGGGTGAACCTGTTACCGGAGAATCATCTGAACAGGATACCGGCAGAAAAGCCAATATCCCACACATAAGTATCCCAAGAAAGGATTTAATATTTTTATTCAAACACATTGTATCTTACTATTTTAAGTGACAGATTTTCCATTACTATTGGCGGATGCAACGAATGGCAGTTTCAGCAGTGCTAGCATACGGTCTTATAGCAATTCTCGAGCCTAACCTTATAAACCCTCCCCATGCATATATACTTGGCAAATGTGGAATACTAATTTCAGCGGTGGGATATGTAATATCCTTTGTACCATACTTCGCATTATATGGAAAGAAAGTATTATTTAAAATAGAGTAAACTCTTCCTTGTGAACTATCTTGAAATGGATGTAATAGAGCAGCCAGTTCGTTGGCAGTAGGTAATCGCCATGTCCCATTGTCCGGCAATATTCCGGCGGCTAATTTTGCATTTATTTCATTTAGAGGAATACCTACTAAACGACATATATCACCCACCCCCCGTTTTAATCCACTTACACTATGTATCACACGTCCTCTATCATAATCTGCTACGGTGGGTGATGCTATACTCACTCCATTCACAGTAAATCCAGGTAAAGTAACAGAATTGCACCTCAATATATCCCAGAGAAATAAGGTTCCTGTTTCACCTTCAGATGCAAAAATGAGAGTTGCATCAATTGCACCAGAATTAGAAAGTTTCAGATTAGTTGATGCAAATGAACTCTCAGGTACATTTGCCCAACAGGGTTCTACTTTAATATCGCTGAAAACAGGCATTTCGTCCCCCCAATTATAACGAATACCATTCACCAAAAGTCCGACAGCTATCTTAACCGGTGAAGACATAACCGCTACCTGAACATTTGGTAAAGAATAACGTTCCCCTGGCTTCACGAAGTGAATATTATTGGGAAACGAAGGAAAAGCCGAATAAAAAACAGCTCCGGGATATGGAGGGGTACAAACATACTCTATTTTACAAAATTTAGTCCATTCAGGTATAATCTCCACTTCAGTGCTTCCTACCCCATCAGCACCGGCCACATATGAATCACCAAAATCAAAATGCCGTCCATTTACAAGCCATCCGGAATGAAAATACTTTGTTACCACTTTATTCCCTTCACGTACTTCGTAATCATTGAATTTTGTAGACAGCGCTGGCAATACTATCGTTTCCCCCTCGTTCAACAATGCCGGTGGCGAAACAGTATACAAGTGACTTTCTTGATTCAGAGGATCGGTATTCGAATAAACAACACGATAAACTTTTGAATAATTATTCTCAGAATCAACAACGCAACGAATGACTCCAACCGCCGATGAAGTATTCCAATCTTGCACAGAAGTGCTTAGATATTCAAAGTAAAGTCCCCGGGCTGAAGCACTGATTGCAGCGGAAGCAGACCAATATCTCCCTCTAAGCCCATTATCATTAGCTGGAAGATAATAGCGGTTATTTGTACGAATTCCATTGCCAATAACAGTGCTACCCCCACTCGAACTGCCAGAAATATAACCCCAATTCGGAGTAGAAGCAGTAGTTTCCCGAACCCCATCTCCCAAAAGCTTCAGTTCATCTAAAGTAGGCATCCGCCACTTCTTATTTCCGGGTCCCCATTCTCTTTGCGTTATAAAGCGACAGATGTCACCTTTCAGATTTTTAGGATCATGTAATCCCTTCTGAAGAATCAGATTCTCATCATCTCCCCCAACAACAGAAAATGCAGAGATCCAGACCGGAGCAGAAATATAACCCCATTTTCTATCACTCTTACGTGTGGCCAGAAAATTATATCCGGTGTTATACCCTTGTAAAGAACCCCAATAAAAAGACGCCCCCTGAAATTTCTCATGTTCCGCTCTGCATCCCGGTGCAGGAGTATCATCAAAGGTAAACTTCTCGAGAACCCTATCAAAATAGATATTAGAACCAGCAAACTCCACTCCTTCCACAGCGATTGTATGCGCAAATCCTCCTGCCATCAATAGCAAAGTATCCGCAAGAGAAACTTTGTTCCGTTTTATGGTAAGAGTTCCCATGCCTGTTCCTGTATCCTGGTCATAGCTGTAATTGATCTTAGTCCGTGTCATATCAAATTTAGAACTCACAGGATCACCTGTAGAATTATAAGTATATAGTACAGGAGATAGGCTGACAGATACAGGAGGCAAGTTTTTGGTTGTAAACGTAACAACACTCTCAGAAGCATACGAATAACCGACATTGACCCGTGAGAAAACGATCTTTGCTCCGGGAATCGTATCATAAGCAGCCGTATTCTGCCATGGTTCTACACTTACATTTACATCGACATTCAGCGGATTCACGGTCAGCATATATCGATAGTAAGTGTTACGCCCAAGTGAGTAGTCAGCCGGAATATCCGTACTCTTTCCCAATAATATTTGCCATGTTTCTGACGCTCCATTACGTTCAGCCTCTATTTCCATAAAAGAAGCACGCCCCTTCCCTGCCGTATTATCCCAAATGTACTCCGGCAAGATAAAGCTATTCTTTCCCTGTACAACAGATGTATACGGATATCCTGAGGGAACATCTTTCTCTCCGGCGATAGAAACAGGTGTAGAAAACGAACGCGTATCAGTAACCGTAAGCCCGCCGGAAAGCGGATAAGCAGAGGGGGAAAGAAAAGAGAACGAAGGTAACTGTTTAACAGTGACCTGCCTGATCTTTATATCTTCATCCGTATTTTTTCGTATCTCCAGACTCGCCTTTGAAGCAATGCGCTCCAACTCAACCGAGAACGCTGAATTCCAGGTTAATCCTTCATCCACACTGACTTCCCCTGTGACCGGAGTTGAAGAGGCTGCATTTCTTATCCGGATATCCAGATGCTTGCATACCACAAACTCTGCCGTATCTACAGGTAGAGTAACCGGTACACTTTTAATTTCTGATAAAGATGGCTCTCCGGTTAATGCGGAATTCATGCCCGTCGTTTCATTACCGATCACAAACAAATCGTAATCACCCGGACGAAGATAGAGTTTAAACACTCCCCCTGTATGCTCTAAACCGGATGATGAAGGATCACTTAAATCGGCACGGCGATTCATTTCCACCTTTCCACTGTTTTTCGCCACAGCAATTACACGCAAGCGCTTCAGAGTCACTCCGGATTCACTTCCTCCTAAAGTGACATTACGAGTCATAAGTTCTACTTCTACCGGATTGTCTCCCGAAGTATATCTTCCTATTTTATCTTCCAGTTCACAAGAGATAAAAGACAGTAGCAAAAAGAATATATATATTCCTTTTACACATCTCATATACTTTTTCTTTAATAAGCTCATTTTATGCAATCAATTTAGATTCAGTTCATTAATAGTATACTCCGCCCTCTACTTTTAAAACTTTATACACTCTCAAAAGAAGGTGTTTTGTGCCGGCCTACGCCTACCTTGTCCTGACAAAGTAGCTTCATCCCGACGACAAAACAACCTTCCAACACGAGAGAGGCACGAATTCACTCTAAAAAACAAATTCTATTTACCCATAAAAACATCCGTAGCCACTCCGTTTGAATTCTCACTTTCCTTGTCAGACCTCCGGAGTAGTACTGACAGTTTCCCAGCCATTTACCCGCAAAGAGATAATGACTCCGTCTTTAGAAAGCACCAATTCAATCAGATAGGTATCCTCTCTATCCAAATCCTCCTGAGTATGGTATGCGGGAGAGGACATAATAGCATTGATTAAATCTTTTGTAAATCCCGGAATAACATCTGTTCCATCGGGATTCAGCAATTTAAGGAACAGATGCCCGTCAGTATACAGGCGCAATACATCAAACTGGAAAACACGGGTATCATCCGTTTGAGATGCGCTATAATAAGGAACATATATAATCGTACCGGCATCGGCCGGCGTAACATTTTCTGAGTTAAAGCGTCCGTTATCAGAGGTGATACGGGCTGATGAACCATCAGCGATTCCCTTCACACGGACTTCTATCTTATTCGTGTTTTTCATTAAGTCTACTACACCTGTCCCACCGTTATCAGCTGTGATCTCCACGGAGTCCAGGCGCCCAAAGAACAACTCACCAAGTGAGTATTCCAAATTTTCTTTCTGCTCAAAATACGCTTTTACACGAAAATCCGAAAGAGTGGTAATCCCCGGAGAGACAGCCGGGCTAAACTGTTGAGGAATACCTGTCTTAAAAATGCCAATCTCGTAATCACCAACCTTACCTCCCAAGCATAAAAAGGTCCATTTCCCCTCAGGAAGGTCAATAGGCATCCGGTAGCCATTCTTCAAATGTGCTCCTTTGTCCCGAAACATTTTGCGATAAATGCCGAGGGAGTCGAACGCATACACATCTATATGGTGGACAGCTTCTCCAAAACGATCGCCTTCACCCGTATGCAAAAGATAACGTGGCTGTAACATAAACATCCGTGAACATTTACTCAAGTCCTCGTAAACACAACTGCTAAATAAGGCTGTATAGAGAGCCAGTCCTAAAATGAGTGAAATAAGCAGAAAAAACGAAGTGCTGTTTTTCTTCCCGACAAATATCATATATCAACTAATATAAAATAAGAAACATTCAAATTGTATCCGGTGCGGGGTATTTCCCGCACCGGAAAAAGACAGAGTAAAGTTAAACTTCAGGCTTAACCTGAACTACAGTCCACTGACCTATGCTTACAGTAAGATCTACAGAAACAGTTTCCGGATCGGGGTCCGGAGTTACAGGAGGAACCGGAACATCCATAATATCCTTGATATCGGCAAGGTCAATAGAATAGACGTTGCCAGCTGCGAAGTCTGTAACATAGGTACCAGCATCTTTTAAAGCGACCACATTAAGCCAACCGGTTTCCACACCTAAGCCACCAACTTTTTTATCAAACTCAACCTCCATGATGACATGGATCGATTTCTTCATAACGTCTTCCTTTGTGGTAGGAGAAGAAAGATCCTGCTGAGGGAAGAAGTTATATCCGTCAGCCTGTCCAGGGGTAATCTGGGTTACTCCAACACCTGCACCTGCTCCTAAATCAGTATTGAACATTTTCTCAAACTGACCGGATGGAGCATAATCCGTCGCCCAAGCAGCTGACGCAATTCTAGTCAATAAAGCAGCACTTCTGGTAAGCTTGATGTTATTAATGTAGATACCTTTTACCTTCAAGGCATTCAGATGTGTCCAGGAATTACCCAGGTCACCCTTCACTTCCACACGTGCCATATCAGGTTTTATGGTTGGAGCACAAGTTGCATTTCCACTACCTCCTGCAGGAATTACTGCCGCTCCTCCAAACAAACGTACTTTGCTTGATGTGGCTGACCCTTGACGGGTGTTTACATTATCAGTTTCACTACCGTTATCACCGTTGGCCTCTACATCAATCCAGGTTGCCGCACCAGATACTGTTATGGTTTTCATCACACCATCTACGATGGTTTCACTAATTGTATTAGTAACAGCACCATTCTGTCCGACACGCGCAATAATAGTTACATTACCATTGATAGTCACTTTATTACCTGTAGTAGTCTCGGGATCAATAGCTCTGCTCGAAGCTCCACCAAATTTAGGCAAATTCACGGTCAAAGCTACCGTCTTAGGAGTACTCTCCGTAATTTTCTCATCGTTGCTACATGCAGCAACGTCATGGTTACAGCCATTAAGGCAGAATCGATTTTGTAATTCTCATTTTAATAAAAATTTAAATTCAACAATAAATAAAGAATCATTAAACTTCTTATAGTATTAAGGTATAAGTATAGTGTACTTTACTCTTCAGAAGCTATTCGCTCCAGCTCCTCCTTCAAGCCCATAAATCTGGGAAGAAGTGCTGCAATATCAGAGTCCATTTCTGTACGGTATACATATTTAGTATCTTTACGGCATGCCTCCAACAGAAGTTCTGCTGCCGCTTGGTAGTCTTCCAAGCGCACATTCACAATCGCTCGGAGATATTCAACCGCAGCTGTTTGAGGCAGTTGCTTTAACAAATCTTCCGACTTTGCATGATAGCCCAAACAAGTCAAGGCAACAGCTGTATTGTAGTCCGGATATTTCTCCAGGATACCCAAAGCTCTCTGATATTCACGATTGGACAGGGCCTCAAGTCCTTGGGCATACTCCTCACGCTCAGGAGTAAGATGGTTCACACTGTCACCCGCTATATCAAAACGACGCGCCAGAGTAGCATCAGCCAAGTCGGCAACAGACGCAATTACGAATGTCAATGTATCCGCCGGAGGAAGATTCCATACGCTATGGTCCGTAGCGAGCACGTTTCCCCGAAGAGTTATATGTAATTTCTTCATTCCCTCACGTACCGGGATGCGATACATATACAGATAGGAGAAGTCTTCCGAAGGATCAGCTGTTTGATTGACCATTGCACTGTCAGCATAAGGGAAGCGGATAATACGGTCACGAATCAAATCCTGATGATCCCGGTTATATTCATTCTCTGCAATCGCTTTTCGGAAGTAGCGATGGGAAGCGATCTCAATAGAATCCCGGCGAGTGAAACTGTAGTTACGAATATCCTCAAGACGCCCACCGGACAGATAAAGTTCTTGAAAGCGGGAAGGAACATCTTTAACTGTCATTGCACGAGGCAAACGGTAAGCCGGCCAAAAATCCGTACGGCGATCGTATTTTTTCTGGTACGAAGCACGTATACCAACCGTATCATAACCGGCGATGAATTTTTCCACACTGCGTTCCAAGACATTACGCTGCATACGTTGCTTCAAAGTATTACGGTTTCCCTCTGCTTTCGTACTGATCCATCCATGACGCTTATCCATAAGTGTCTTCCACTTCAGATAAGCCAGACGTCTACGTCGCTCTGCTTCATAGACCTTCCAGAAAAGCCTCTGCCGTGCAAAAATATCTTTGCGGATACCTTCACGATCCACAAAAGCACTGTCATATTTACTCTCCGGTATAATACCCCTTAGGAAATCATCGTATGCTTTATACTGGCTTTCCTGTGTACGGATAAATTCTTTTCCCCGCAGAATAACAGGAGACAGCAAAACAGAAGAGTCTTTTTCTATCAGTTCCGGGTACATTGTCAACTTCCAGCAACTGTCCAATAGGACTTTAGGAGCTTTTACATAAAACATCAGGGTGACCTCGCCATTACGTTCCAAGATTCGCTCTATACTTTTACGCTGAGCAACAATATCAATGCGATCCATATCAATTGATTTCCAGATATCTTCTTCAAGAGAATCAACCGAAGAAACGGGATTGTCAACAACCACACTATCCCGGAAACCGACAGTTTCGGAGACTGTAAAAACGCTATCCGCAGAAGAAGTATTCGGCAGCTCGACAGTAGCTCCGCCAGCCTGCATAAACAAACGCATAGTCAAAGGAGATTTTGAACCGCATGAATATACCAGCACACAGAGACAGAGCATCCCTAACATTTTATAGATACGATACCCTATCGATATAGTGACGAACTTTTTTTGATGTATCATCTTACAACAGAATAAGAAATGAGATTAATAGAATTAGAATAAATAGACTATATTCACTGCCAACTTGGTCGGAATCAGACGTGCTCCCTTAAAAGTAGCCACTTTCTGCCCGCATGCCTTACAAACATATTTATCATAATGGGTCCACAAGACCCCAAGACCTGCCTCAAACTCTAAATTCCAATGAGGAGAAAGAGGACGATTGTACCCCAAAGAAAGTCCACCTCCAAAACCGTAGCCTTCGTAACGATATTTATCGCCAAAAACTCCACCGACATTATACATGGTGCTCACTCCGTGAATTCCAAGGAAATAAGAACGCCCATAAGATTCACGGATCCAATAACGCACTCCGGGAGAAGCAGACAAATTGCGAAGCCTCGCATCTCCAAAAGAGAAGGGATTATATTGAAGAGGAAAGTGGAAGGTCCAACGATGGGAAAACTTCAGCCCGAACTCAAGATTCATATTGGTAGTACCCCAACCCAAAACATTAGTTTGCAAAGAATAAACCTGCCCACGAGCTATTTCGACCCCTAAAAACGCAGAAGAAACAACCAACAGAAAGAGAAACACAGATCGCTTAAACGCCATAACTATTATTCAACTTGTTTTGCTTAAAAAAAACATTAAACTTATCGGATACATAAAATCCGCAATATCTTATACTCCTCCACCGAACCACATCAAGATTCAATTGTTACGGTTACAAAAACCATAGAACATCTATTTTAATCTTCTTACACAGATCAAGTTCATCTATCTCAATAGGATAGATAGTGATAGAAAGTACTCCTGATTATCAGCGTTATATACATAATATTGTTTCAGCAAATGTTTTTCTATGCGATAGGCACATGTCGATTTTAAATAGATCGCTGTATAATAATATATTATATCAAAATCCGGCGAAACATATTATGAAACATTTTAATAAAAACATAAATATATCAAGCTATAATTTACAAAACTAAAAATGAAACTACATTACAAAAAAGAGCACATCTCATGCACCAATTATAAAAGTGAATCGTATGAGGGATTCGGGATTGGAACGCTTACAAGCGGCAGTAACTTCAATAGTCAGACCTTATCTGTTAAAACTAATTTCCTGATCTTCATTCTTGAAGGTGAAGTGGAGATTATTCCCAAAGAAGGCAAAATAAAAAGGGTAATAGCCCAGGAATTCTTTTTCATCTCGGCATTATCCACTTACGAGATACAGGTACGAGTCCCCGGACGCTACATTTATATGAGCTTCCTATACAATGACATTAAGCTATGTGAGAAACACATGTTAGAGAGCTATCTAAAAGAAGTGAGAGAAGCATCTGAAGAGGTCGGAATACTATCGGTACGCCACCCGCTGAACTTATTTCTGGAATTGATGGATGCCTACCTGAGAGCCGGAGTCAACTGTAAGCATTTGCACTCCATTAAGGAGAAAGAACTCTTTATTATTTTGAGAACAAGCTATAGCAAACAGGAAATAGTAAATTTATTTCATGAAATCATAGGAACGAATATGAGTTTCAAAGCTGCTGTTTTACTGCATGTTGACCGCGTGAACAATCGTGAGGAATTAGCACAGGCAATGGGAATGAGTATTACCGATCTTGCCAGAAAGTTCAAGGTAGAATTTGGCGAATCAGTATATTCATGGTTGCTGAAACAAAAAAACAAGAAAATTATTTATCGGTTGGCGCAACCCGGAGCCAGTGTAAAAGAGATTGTGTATGAATTCGGCTTCTCTTCAGCGGCCAGTTTCAATAAATACTGCAAAAAGAATTTCGGTAATTCCCCAAGAGAGTTGGTCAGGCAGCTCAAAGACAAGCATATTGATAATCAGAATCTTAAAATATAATCTCGGAAAAGGTGAAGTAAATGGTTGCTTTGGATAAGTGATTCTTTTTGCAGGTGCATTATCTTTGCCCTGTCAAACAAGAATCACTAAAGTAGAGTTTTGTAGTTGAAAGAGCAGAAAGCATGTTTTGTCAGGGTTTTACCCTCGTTATCTATCCTATTGAGATAGATGGAACAGCAGAGGTCCCAAACGGGACAAATCATTTAAAATACCTGCTTACACACGATATACCTTTTCAAAAAGCAATCAGATATGCCTTCCTATGGAGGCTACGACCTGCTCGTTAATCTTATCAATGACCTCACTATTAAAAGACTGAAGATAAATCTGGGTCGTTGCCTCAGAAGTATGCCCAAGCCCTTCGCTGATAGATGCGATAGAAAATCCCTCCTCTTTGGCAATAGTCGCCCAGCTATGGCGGGCAACATAGGTAGTCAGTACAAGAGGCAGGTGCAATCGCCTGCCCAACCGTTTGAGTAGGCGGTTAACATTACCCAATGCATAGCGATATTGCATATAAGACGTACGGTCCGAAAAAGACGTTATATACGGCAATACATACGGATAAGAACTCCGATACTTCTCAATCAGAGCTGCGAGAGGAGGAATCACACGAACTTGCATGCGTTGCCCCGTTTTATTACGCTCATAATAAATGATTCCATTGATTATCGAGTCATGTTTAAGAAAGACAATATCGACAAAAGGCATCCCACGGGCATAGAAACTAAACATAAAAAGATCCCGGGCACGATCCAATAAAGGTTCGGAGGAAAGATCAACAGATACTATACGGGCAATATCATGCTTACACAACGCACGCTTCGCAGTCTCCTGAGTTTGAAGCTTAAGCTCCCGGAAGGGAGACTCACAACCCATATTTATCCCCTGCTTTTGGGCTTTGTTATAGACAGCCCGGAGATTGCGAATATACATATTCACAGTATTTTCAGAGATACCGCGCATACGTAGAAAATGAATATAATCCGTAAGAAAACAATAAGTCAACTCGCGAAACGTAATCTTCTGACCACGCAAAAAACGTCGTAAAGAGTACAATCCGCTAAGGTACAGGCCGGCAGTACCGGAACGCCCCTCCTGCCGAAGCCTCTCTATCTCACGCACAATAAAAGCATCGACATAACGCAAATTGCGCTCCATACGATACTTATCCATCAACTGAGATAAGCTGAAACCCGGCATATTCTGTTGAAGAAAAGCAAAAATCTTCAGCAATCGTTCACGCTCCTGAGAAATGGCATCATTGATAAGTCCAGATCCTTGCGCTTAAGATTACCGGTTGATGAATAGACAACACGCTCACGATCTGCAGAGAAATTAGAAGTATGAATCTTCCACCCAAGAGAATACTCACTTTTACGCCTGTGATAAACCACACGGATAATCAGAGGATAAATCTCACAATCATTTCTACGATGGGTATTCAACAACACCCTGATACTTAACTTTCCAATTTTCTTCTCCAAAATAAATTATTATTTATAGATTCATTATATTAAATATAAAATGCAAAAATAGAAATTCTCAACGTCCCTATAACAAATAAAAAAGAAAATAGATGAATTAGAATTATAGATAAGAACTGAATTAACATAAAATGAATAAATAGCATATCATAATCGGGTATCGAATCTAAGGAATGATATGTATCATCCTTATTATCATTTGAAAAGTTGAGAAATCTACAATCTTCGAAGACTTCCGTAGT
>ENA-OQIG01000178-OQIG01000178.1-human-gut-metagenome-genome-assembly--contig:-NODE-178-length-36266-cov-3.868259_pt1 | contig 36266 bp, 50 predicted proteins | sample MGYA00242576_ERZ504741 | MGnify/ENA primary metagenome ERZ504741 (study PRJEB26092, sample SAMD00036436) | human gut metagenome | host: Homo sapiens | study: EMG produced TPA metagenomics assembly of... | reverse complement strand
AAGTGCAGAAGGACTGGAGTACTGAGAGCGAGGCAAGGAATGTTCTGAATAAGCTGGGAATTACAGACCATGAGGAGAAGATCGATCATTTATCCGGGGGACAGAAGAAAAGGGTGGCACTGGCAAGGACTCTGGTGAATCCCTGTGATGTGTTGCTTCTGGATGAGCCACCAACCATCTGGATAATGAGATGGTGACCTGGCTGGAGGACTTTCTGAGAAGTTTTAAGGGCGTTGTGATTATGGTTACTCATGACAGATATTTTCTCGACAGGGTTACTAATAAGATTCTGGAGATTTCCCATGGCGGCCTTTATGCTTATGAGGCTAATTACTCGAAGTTTCTGGAACTGAAGGCAGAGCGTGAGGAGATGGAGCTTGCCAGTGAGAGGAAAAGACAGAGCGTACTCCGCATGGAACTGGAGTGGGCAAAGCGTGGATGCAGAGCCAGAAGTACCAAGCAGCGGGCACGTCTGGAACGCCTGGAGGCACTGAAGAACGGAAAGGCTCCGGTGCGGGATGCGAATGTGGAGCTGGATTCTGTTGAGACACGTATGGGAAAGAAGACGATCGAACTTCACCATATCAGCAAGAGTTTTGGTGAGAAGAAGATCCTGGATGATTTTAATTATATTGTGCTGCGCAATCAGCGTCTTGGGATTATTGGTCCTAATGGGTGCGGAAAGTCAACACTTATCAAGATTATTGATGGGATGATACAGCCGGATGCAGGAGAAGTGGAAATTGGAGAAACCATTCGCATAGGGTATTTTGCACAGGAAGTGCCGGATATGGATACCAATCAGCGTGTGATCGATTATATCCGTGACGTGGCAGAGTATATTCCGACCAGAGACGGGAAGATTTCCGCAACAATGATGCTGGAGAGGTTTCTCTTTGATTCTGCCATGCAGTATGCACCCATTGCCAAATTGTCAGGTGGTGAGAAGAGGCGTCTGTATCTGCTGAAGGTTCTGATGGAGGCGCCGAATGTGCTTCTTCTGGATGAGCCAAGTAATGATCTGGATATTCCTACACTGACCATTCTGGAGGATTATCTGGATTCTTTTGCAGGGATTGTGATTGCAGTGTCTCATGACAGGTATTTTCTGGATAATATTGTGGACAGGATTTTTGCTTTTGAGGGGAATGGACATCTGACCCAGTATGAGGGCGGATATACGGATTATACAGAGGCGCTGGCGAGAAAAGGCGGGGCAGTATCTGAAGGACAGAGCACTGCAGTTGGTGCGGAAAAGAAGAAGTCGGCTCAGGCAGACTGGAAGCAGAATCGTCCCCAGAAGCTGAAATTTACCTATAAAGAGCAGAGGGAATTTGAAACTATCGATGATGATATTGCAGCGCTGGAGGAACTGCTGGAGAAGCTGGATAAGGATATGGAGGCCAATGCCACCAATCTGTGAAGCTTCGTGAGATCATGGAGCAGAAGGAGAAGGCACAGGCAGATCTGGATGAGAAGATGGACAGGTGGGTTTATCTGAATGATCTGGCGGAGCGAATCGAGGCACAAAAAAGTGAAAAGTGATTTTTTTCAGATGCTATTGACTTTGCAGAGGGTTCTTTAGTATGATACAGATTATGGAAGATTGCAGGAGCTGCTTTGCAGCGGGGCAATTTGCGGATGCCGGGTCAGTAACAGAAAATATCTTTTGATTCTGACATCTGTAAGTGAACAGTAAGTGAACAGGAGATATAAAAATATGGCAGAACAGGTCAGAGTTGTAGTGGACGCAATGGGCGGGGATAATGCCCCGGCAGAACCTGTCAGAGCTGCAGTGGAAGCTGTAACAGAGAGACAGGACATAAAAGTAATTCTTACAGGAAAACAGGAAGTGATAGATAAGGAACTGGCGAAATATTCCGGATATCCGAAGAACCAGATCCAGGTTGTCAATGCATCCCAGGTGATCGAGACAGCAGAACCCCCTGTTTTTGCAATCCGTAAGAAAAAAGATTCATCAATCGTAGTAGGTTTGAATATGGTTAAGAAACAGGAGCAGATGCCTTTGTTTCATCAGGAAGTACAGGAGCTGTTCTTGTTGGCGGACAGGTACTGGTAGGCAGAAGTAAAGGTGTGGAGAGGCCGCCTCTTGCACCGTTGATCCCTACCACGAAGGGTGTTTCCCTTCTGATCGACTGTGGTGCCAATGTGGATGCACGTCCATCGCATCTGGTGCAGTTTGCGAAGATGGGCTCTATTTATATGGAGAACGTAGTCGGTATTAAAAATCCAAAAGTTGCCATTGTAAATAACGGGGCAGAAGAGGAGAAGGGAAATGCACTTGTAAAAGAAACTTTCCCCCTTCTGAAAGAATGCAAAAGCATTAATTTCATCGGAAGTATAGAAGCCAGAGATATCCCGGCAGGATATGCGGATGTGGTCGTATGCGAAGCATTTGTGGGAAATGTGATCCTTAAATTATATGAGGGAGTTGGTTCTGCCCTGATCCAGAAGATCAAAGAAGGAATGATGACCAGCACAAGAAGTAAGATCGGTGCACTTCTGGTAAAGCCTGCACTGAAAGAAACTCTGAAATCCTTTGATGCAACGGAATATGGCGGAGCACCGCTTCTGGGGCTTAAAGGACTTGTGGTAAAGACGCATGGAAGTGCCAAAGCCATTGAGATCAAACATGGTATTTTCCAGTGTGTACAGTTTAAACAGGAGAAGATCAACGAGAAGATCGCAGAGCGTATCCTGGAGGATCAGGAAGTACTGAAGTCCGGAGCAGAATAGAGCAGGACAGGAACAGAAACAGGAAGGAGGGTTGAAGATGGAACTGGAGAAAATAAAAGCTATCATAGCAGAGGTTCTGAATATTGATGCAGATTCGATCACAGAAGACACTACATTTGTAGATGATCTTGGTGCAGACTCTCTTGATATTTTTCAGATTATTATGGGGATTGAAGAGGAGTATGACATTGAGCTGGATAATGAATCTGTCGAACAGATTCAGACAGTCGGTGATGCTGTTGAAGCAATTCGGACAATTAAATAAAAATGTAACTGTCCGGCAGTCTGAAATTTGACAGGAGCATAATACAGGCGCACTGAGCAGTTGCAAAAAATGATGTCGCAGGGTTGTCAGATGACAGCCCTGCGCATATGGAGAGGGTTAGAGGAATGAATAGAAAGACAGAAGAATTAGAAGAAATCATAGGATATCATTTTAAAAATAAACATTATCTTACACAGGCACTGACTCACAGTTCCTATGCAAATGAGAAGAAGCTGGGGAAGCTGGGCAGCAATGAGAGACTGGAGTTTCTGGGAGATGCTGTGCTGGAGCTGATCAGCAGTGATTATCTGTATGCAAGATTTACCCAGATACCGGAGGGAGAGCTGACAAAGAAGAGAGCCAGCCTGGTGTGTGAGCCAAGCCTTGCCTATTGTGCAAGAGAATTCGGACTGCCGCAGTTTCTGTTGCTTGGAAAGGGCGAGGATATGACAGGCGGAAGAAACAGGGATTCTATCGTCTCTGATGCAACAGAGGCTTTACTGGGAGCTATCTATCTGGATGGTGGTTTTGCTAATGCAAAGGAGTTTGTGCTGAATTTTATCCTGAATGATATTGAACACAAACAGCTCTTTTATGATAGCAAGACCATCCTGCAGGAAATCGTGCAGGAAAACGGAACACAGCCGGTGGAATATATTCTGACAAAAGAAGAAGGCCCGGATCATAATAAAAACTTTACTGTGGAGGCAAGAGTAAACGGAAAAGTGATGGGACAGGGAAGCGGTCATACAAAGAAAGCAGCAGAACAGGCCGCAGCATACCAGGCGATTCGTGTACTCAGAAAATAAACAGGAGAATTATGTATTTAAAGAATATAGAGGTACAGGGATTTAAGTCTTTCGCCCAGAAGATCAATTTTGAATTTCATAACGGGATCACCGGTATTGTAGGTCCGAACGGAAGTGGAAAGAGCAATGTCGGTGATGCGGTGAGATGGGTGCTGGGTGAACAGAGTGCCAGTCTCTGCGAGGAGGAAATATGCAGGATGTTATTTTCTCCGGTACAGAGACAAGAAAACCCCTGGGTTATGCATCGGTGGCGATCACACTGGATAATTCAGACCATAAGCTTCCGGTTGATTTTAACGAGGTTACGGTTACCAGAAGGCTTTACCGTTCAGGAGAGAGTGAATATAAGATCAACGGAAGTGCCTGCAGACTGAAAGATATCAATGAGATGTTTTATGATACAGGTATCGGTAAAGAAGGATATTCCATTATCGGACAGGGACAGATCGACAGGATCCTAAGCGGTAAACCGGAAGAGAGAAGAGAGCTTTTTGATGAGGCAGCAGGTATTGTTAAATTTAAGAGAAGAAAGAATACCACGATCAAAAAACTGGAGGAAGAACGCCAGAACCTGGTCAGAGTGACAGATATCCTCTCGGAGCTTACCAGACAGCTGGAACCACTGGAGAAACAGTCAGAGACAGCAAGAGTTTATCTTTCCAAAAGAGAGACGCTTAAGGAACTGGATGTGAATATGTTCCTGATGGAGTATGCTGCTGCAGCCAAAGAACTCAAGGAACTGGAAGAGAAGAACATAATTGCGCAGAATCAGCTGAAGGATACCCAGAGTTCCTATGACCGGACCAAGGTGGAATATGAACGTCTGGAACAGGAACTGGAAGATTTAAATTCCAAAATGGATGCACTTCGCATTTCCGGTCAGGAGCAGGCAATCCGTAAACAACAGCTGGAAGGCCAGATCAATGTATTAAATGAGCAGATACTGGCAGGGGCACAGAATGAAGAGCATTATAAGGGACGTATCCAGACTATTGAGGCTGAACTTTCAGTAAGAACAGATTCAAAGAAGAAACTTGAAGAAGAAAAAACGGATATTTATGCACAGTTAAAGGCTGTCCGTAAGAAACTTTCTGAGGAAGAAGAGAAATTAAGGACAGCGCAGGAGAATATGGAAGCCTGTACTCTCGAAGTGGAGAATGGCAAAAATGAGATCATTGAAATTCTGAACAGCCGCGCCAATGTCAAGGGTAAAGCCCAGAGATTTGATGCAATGATGGAACAGGCAGAAATCCGTAAGGCAGAGATCAGCCAGCGTATTCTCAGACTGAAGAGTGAAGAGGAAGAACAGCAGACCATTCTGACTACAGCCCGGAAACAGTATGATGAGATTACATCCCAGATTGAAAATGCCAATGAGGAATGTGAACATCTGAATCTGAGTGTGATGAAGATTCAGGAAAAGCTGAAGGAACAGAACACAAAGCTGGAAGCAGAACAGACAGCCTATCACAGAGAGGCATCCCGGCTGGATTCTCTCAGAAATATCGCGGAGCGCTATGATGGATACGGAAACAGTATCCGGAGAGTTATGGAACAAAAAGAACGTGTTCCGGGAATCCAAGGTGTTGTCGCAGATCTGATCCAGGTAAACAAAGATTATGAGATCGCTATCGAGACAGCTCTTGGTGGGAGCATTCAGAATATTGTTACAGATAATGAGCAGACTGCCAAAACCATGATCGAGTTTCTGAAAAAGAATCGTTATGGACGTGCGACCTTTCTTCCCATGAGCAGCATAAGTCCCAGAGGTGAGTTTACACCGAAAGAAGCACTGAAAGAGCCGGGCGTTGTGGGGATTGCCAGCGAACTGGTGTCCGTAGCTTCTCAGTATCAGCAGATCACGAAATTCCTTCTTGGAAGAGTGCTGGTAGTTGATAACATTGATCATGCCATTGCAATAGGAAAAAAATACAGACACAGTCTGAGAATGGTCACAACAGAGGGTGAATCCTTAAGCCCGGGAGGTTCCATGACCGGCGGTGCCTTCAGAAACAACAGCAATCTGCTTGGAAGACGGCGTGAAATAGAGGAACTGGAAACAAAAGTAAATCAGCTGAAGCAGAATCTGACCGAAATGCAGAATGCTGTTGAGGAAAATAAAAATCAGAGAAACAGGCTTCGTGATGCCATTGCAGGATTTCAGGAAAAACTCCGTCAGAAATATATAGAACAGAATACTGCCAGAATGAATATCAAACAGCAGGAAAAGAAAGCTGAGGAGATCCGAAGCGGATATGCGCAGATCAACAGAGATCAGGCAGAGATCAAACGCCAGGTCATGGAAATCCGGCAGGATCATGACCGGATTGCCAGGGAACTGGAGAATTCAAAGCAGGATGAGAAAGAACTGGAGAGTTTTATTGAGGCAAAGCAGTCAGAACTGGATGAATGGAAAGAAGAAGAGAAGAAAATCACCCGGGAGTTAGAAGAAATCCGTCTTCAGTCATCCGCTCTTGAACAGAAAGAGAAATTTGACCAGGAAAACCTGAGCCGTCTGAAAGCAGAAATCACAGCTTTTATGACTGAGAAAGAGGATATTTATCAGTCTCTTGCTCACAGCAGTGAAGAAATGGAAAAGAAGCAGGAGATGATCACCCAGCTGAAAAAAGAGTCGGAAGAGTCTGTCCTTCATGAAGAACAGGCACAGATGCAGCTGAAAAATCTGCAGAAGGAGAAAGAGAGCAGAACTTCTCAGCATAAAGATTTTTTTGAGAAAAGAGATTATCTGTCCGGTCAGATCGGACTTCTGGATAAGGAATGTTACCGTCTGCAGGGACAGATGGACAAGCTGGAGGAGAACAGGGAAGAGCGGATTGCCTATATGTGGTCCGAGTATGAGATTACTCCCAATAATGCTGTTTCCTACAGAAAAGAGGAACTTACTGATCTTTCGCAGATGAAGCGACAGGCAGCTCAGATTAAAGATGATATCAGAAAGCTGGGACCTGTAAATGTAAATGCTATTGAGGATTATAAGGAACTTCTGGAAAGACATACCTTTCTGTCCGGCCAGTATGAGGATCTGGTCACAGCGGAGAAAACTCTGGAACAGATCATTCAGGAGCTGGATGAGGGAATGCGGAAACAGTTTTCTGAGAAATTTGGCGAGATCCAGAAGGAATTTGACAAGGCATTTAAGGAATTGTTCGGAGGCGGAAAAGGAACTCTGGAGCTGGATGAAGAGGCAGATATCCTGGAGGCAGGAATTAAGATCATTTCCCAGCCGCCGGGAAAGAAACTGCAGAATATGATGCAGCTTTCCGGTGGGGAAAAAGCTCTGACAGCTATCGCACTTCTTTTCGCGATCCAGAATCTGAAGCCGTCACCGTTCTGTCTGCTGGATGAGATCGAGGCAGCGCTGGACGATTCCAATGTTGGGCGATTTGCCGGATATTTACAGAAGTTGACGAAAAACACACAATTTATTATAATAACCCATAGACGTGGAACTATGAACGCCGCAGACCGGCTTTATGGTATTACCATGCAGGAAAAAGGGGTATCCACACTGGTTTCCGTCGATCTGGTGGAGAATCAGCTTACCCAGTAACAGGAGGAGTTTCACATGGCAGAAGAAAAGAAAGGTTTTTTTAAACGATTAGTCAGTGGACTGGCAAAGACCAGAGACAATATCGTAGCCGGATTTGACAGTATTTTCAGTGGTTTTTCCAGTATTGATGAAGATTTTTATGAAGAGCTGGAAGAGATTCTGATCATGGGTGATATCGGGATCAATGCGACCACTTCTATTATTGAGAATTTAAAGAAAGAGGTTTCCGAACGTCATATTAAGGAACCGATGGAATGTAAACAGCTTCTGATCAATGAGATCAAGGATCAGATGCGTGTGGACAGCACAGAGTATGAATTTGAGAACCGCAGATCCGTAGTTTTGGTGATCGGTGTCAATGGTGTCGGAAAAACCACTTCAGTAGGAAAGCTTGCAGGAAAATTAAAAGACCAGGGCAAGAAGGTTATCCTTGCAGCAGCCGATACTTTCCGCGCAGCAGCAGGAGAGCAGCTTACTGAGTGGGCGAACCGCGCAGGTGTGGAGATCATCGGCGGACAGGCGGGAGCAGATCCTGCATCTGTTATCTATGATGCGGTGGCTGCAGCCAAAGCAAGAAATGCAGACGTACTTCTCTGCGATACAGCAGGACGTCTTCATAATAAAAAGAACCTTATGGAAGAACTCCGCAAGATTTACAGGATCCTGGAGAGGGAGTATCCGGATGCATATCTGGAGACATTGGTAGTGCTGGATGGTACCACCGGACAGAATGCTCTTGCACAGGCGAGACAATTTGCGGAGGTCGCAAATGTCAGCGGTATTATCCTTACCAAGCTGGACGGAACTGCCAAGGGAGGTATTGCAGTTGCCATCCAGTCTGAACTGGATATTCCGGTGAAGTACATTGGCGTAGGAGAAAGTATTGACGATCTTCAGAAATTCGATGCAGATGCATTTGTAAATGCGTTGTTTGATGTAGACCATAAAGAAAACCCGGACGCTTAAGATTAGGATGTACTTTCGGAGTCAAATCAAGTACAAAAAGATTCCGGGAGTACATTTAGGACAAAATGGAGGAAAAACAATGCTTACTTTAGAGAGTTTTGAACAGGCATCAGAGATCGTAAAACAGGTCACACAGGAAACAAAGCTGATCAAGAGCAGCTATTTCAGTGAACTTACAGGAAATAAGGTTTATTTAAAACCGGAGAATATGCAGCGTACAGGTGCATATAAGGTTCGTGGTGCCTATTATAAGATCAGCACTCTTTCCGATGAAGAGAGAAATAAAGGTCTGATCACAGCATCCGCCGGAAATCATGCACAGGGTGTTGCCTATGCTGCGCATAAATATGGTGTGAAGGCAGTGATCGTTATGCCTACCACAACTCCGCTGATCAAGGTTGAGAGAACAAAGAGTTACGGTGCAGAGGTTATCCTGCATGGTGATGTATATGATGAGGCATGTGCACATGCACTGGAACTTGCTGAGAAAGAGGATATACCTTTATCCATCCTTTCGATGATCCGGCAGTTGCCACAGGGCAGGGTACCATTGCAATGGAGATCGTTCAGGAGCTTCCGCTTGTTGATTATATTCTGGTTCCAATCGGTGGAGGCGGACTTGCAACAGGTGTTTCCACACTTGCGAAGCTGTTAAATCCACATATCAAAGTCATTGGTGTGGAACCGGCAGGGGCTGCCTGCATGAAGGCTTCTCTGAAGAAGGGTGAGGTTGTGACTCTTCCGCACGTAAATACGATTGCTGACGGTACTGCCGTACAGACACCCGGAAAGAAAATCTTCCCGTATATCCAGAAGAATCTGGACGATATCATCACTATCGAGGATGATGAACTGATCGTTGCTTTCCTTGACATGGTTGAGAACCATAAGATGATCGTAGAGAATTCCGGTCTTCTGACAGTGGCAGCGCTTCGTCATCTGGATGTGAAGGGAAAGAAGATTGTTTCTATCTTAAGCGGTGGAAACATGGATGTTATTACCATGTCTTCTGTTGTTCAGCATGGTCTGATCCAGAGAGACAGAATCTTCACAGTATCTGTGCTCATTCCGGATAAGCCGGGTGAACTGGTACGTGTGGCAAGCGTGATCGCCAGGGCGCAGGGCAATGTTATCAAGCTGGATCATAACCAGTTTGTAAGCACGAACAGAAATGCGGCAGTGGAACTTAAGATCACATTGGAGGCTTTTGGCACAGATCATAAGAATGAGATTGTTAAAGCTCTCGAAGATGCAGGATGCAGACCAAAGGTGATCCGCCAAGTCTGTGATTGTCTCAGAGTAGCATCTGCCATGTAAATAAATGAAATGGGAGCCTGGTGTTCAGTATATGGATGCCGGGGCTTTTTGATGAGATTTTTAAGAAGTGTATCGGAAAAAATAAATTTGTGCTGTCAAGAGAAAATGCTTGATATTAATTTTAAAAGAATGCCGTAAATACGCGCTTTTCCGGGCATATTGGTAGGAGTCTGTGACAATCTTGTGACAAATGGTGAAAATAGATGTGATTACAGGTATTTTCTGCATGATTTGAGATTGACAGTCATATAATAATAGAGTAAAATAATTGTACAAGAAATAGAACAACATATTGTACAACTGTGAAAGGCGGGTGAAATTATGTTAGCAGTAAATTATTCTACAATCAGAAACAATTTGAAAGATTATTGTGATCAGGCAACGGATAACCATGAGACTGTTATTGTGACCCGTAAAGGCGAAAAGAATGTTGTGATCATGAGCCTTGAGAAATATAATCAGCTTGAAAAGGCTGCCCGGAATGCAGAGTATCTTGCCATGATAGACAGAGGAATTGCTCAGTTATCAGCAGGCAATGGACAGGAACACGAACTGATCGAGGTAGATGAATGAAAAAGTTATGGGCTGACAGAGCATGGGATGATTATCTTTACTGGCAGACACAAGATAAAAAGACTTTGAAGCGGATTAATGAACTTATTAAGTCTATCGAGAGAGAGGGTTTGTCCCAAGGAATCGGAAAGCCGGAGCCATTGAGACATAGAAAAGCATGGAGCAGGCGGATTGATGATGTTAACAGATTGGTTTACAACATAGACGAGAATGGATTTCTTTGGATCATTGCTTGTAGAGGTCATTATGAAGATTAAAAGGAGAGGCTGGAGCTGTAAAAGGTTCCGGCTCTTTTGATGCAAAGATGCTTTTGGGGGTGTCGAAAAAGGTAAAGTATGATTGTTGTACTATATAGAGTAATTAGCGATAAAAATATACGGAGGTAATAGAATGGATGAACTGATAAAATATATGATTTCTAAGATAGGATATACATTAACTGCAATAATAGGAGGGGCATTGCCGGGAAGCCTTCTGATTTTTGTATGGAATCGAAAATTATATATGGAATTGGATTTGCTTAAACTAATAATATTATCATTTGCTATACCTGGAATACTTTATGTATGTAACATTTTTGTCTGTTTACCGATTATGTCGTTGTATAATGAGTTTAAACATGATACTGAAATTTTTAGTGTAGAATTTATTTTCATAATTCCGGCAATATTGACATGGATTGAAATTGGTTATTTAGTTATGAGCAAAATACTTTTACCAGAATATACAATTAGGGATTTTGTTGCAAAATGGGGAATTATAGGAATATATTTTGTAATATCAGGAGGGATACTGGATGTATTTTTACTTCCAATATTAAAAAAAGGATTAAAATACATAAAAAATTAGGAGCAGCAAATAAAGAAATTTTCAAGTGATTATTAGTCAGAAAAGAAATGGTATTATGTAATAAAAAAATTGTTGCATAAAAGAAAGCACTCAACGCCTTAATTGGTATTGGGTGCTTTTTTAGTGTTTTATTCTTCTGTATAATCATTTGAGTTATTATTTTTGTTTTCAGTTGAAGAATGCGAAGATTCTTGTAGAAAGTTTAAATCAGGTATTTTTAAATGCCTTAATGATAATGTTGGGGGCACATAAGCACCTTCAGGGGTTAGGCCAGCTGCCTCTAGTTCGTTATCGTTTGGTTCATGGCACTGGGGTAATAATCGTTTATCAAGCCGCATTAAAGCATAATCCATAACATCTTCGATTAATTCATCTAATAAGTTATTTGGACAATAAAATAATTTGTTTTGAGGGCTTTTTATGATAAATCCTTTGCTTAGTCTCATTGGGGCATTAAGCGTACTTATTCCGGAAGCTTCATCTTCGTTTTCTGGTATCTCGTATAGTTCATAATTATAAAAATTAAGTAAGGTATCGAAACAATTAGCTTTTTGATAATTAGTGGTATTAGATTTAGTTTTTTCTTCGGGAAAAATATTATCATCTCTACAAAGCAAATAATCTGCACGAACATGTAAAACTTCAGCGAAATTATTAGCTGCATCTACAGAAAGCTTACGTTTACCTCTTTCAAACATACAGACCGTTTCTTTTTTATAGTTTGCTCTGTTCCCTAAAGCTTCTTGGTATATCCTGAGAGAAGCCTGCACTTTTTTAGGCGCTGTCCACATTCAATGTTAATGTTCATGTTAACTTCCTCCGTTTTTGTTTATTTTAAAGATGATTTAAGCAATATTAGAATGATTTAGAAATGTTAAGTTAATTAACATGTGAACCATAAATGCTGTTAATTTTATTAACATCTATGTTATAATAATACCATAAAAGAACCACATAGACAATGACGAAGTGGTAGAAAGGAATAAAATTTTATGAAAAGAAGAATTACAAACAATGAATTTGGAATTGAATCCAAAGCCGGACGTATTGAACAGGCGTGTGCAAGATATGGCGTTGGTAGAACTACTATGAGAAATATCGCAAAAGAGGCAGGAGCTGAAGTAAAAGTAGGAAAATGTTATTTGATTAATTTTTCAAAAGTAGATGCTTTTATAGACAGTATTTCTGAGTAAGGTGGCGATTCTATGGGAGTATATGAAAATCTGCTGCCGGGCAAAGAAAATGCGCTGACACCGGAGTATCTTACTGTGAAATGCCATTTTTCCAGTGTTCGGATGCTTCAAAAACAGATCGAAGCAGAACGCAAGGCCGGCAAAGTCATATTATCAAACACAACTCCGCCTGGAGGATATTATCTTCCTGCAGCAGGAAACACGATGGAAATCCGAAAGTTTATTCGTACTTTAGAGAATAGAGGTGAAAATACATTGAAAGCTCTGGAAAGTGCAAGAGAGTTATTGAAGGAATTGGAAGGTGATAATCTTTGACCTATGAGGAAATCTTATCACATTTTCAAGTGAAGAAATATGGCAATGGAAAGGTACAAGCACTCTGTCCGGCACATCCTGATAAGGAAGCCAGTTTGACGATTACGCAAGGGAATAATGGTAGGACTTTATTAAAATGCCATGCGGGTTGCAGCTCTGAAAGTGTTGTACTGGCAGCAGGATTAAAAATGGCAGACTTATTTAGTGAAAGTAGGCCAGCAGAGGAATGCTGCGAATGTACATAGAAAGCCGAGAGAAAAGAAAGATTGAGGCTGTATACAATTACGTATCTATTAACGGCGAATATGCTTACACAAAAATACGCCTTGAAGGTAAGAAAATGCTTTTCGGAATACTTAAGGATGGGCGGTTTGAATATGGCTTGAAAGGAAGGAACAAAAAGGAATTCAATGCAATATTCGGAAGTGTTCCACGAATAAAAGAAGCTATTGAAAGAAACGAACCGATTTTTATACCTGAGGGTGAAAAGGACGTTAATACACTGGTAAAGAAAGGCTATACTGCTTTTTCATGTGGCGGGGCTAATGATTGGAATAAGAACGTATCAGAACTGTGTGCGGGTGCTGAAGTTGTCATTCTGGCTGATAATGATGCTCCAGGGAAGAAACTGGCAGCTGCTATTGAAAAAGATTTAAAAGGAATTTCTAAGAGTGTAAAGATAATTGTTCCGATGCCCGATACGCCAAAAGCAGATATAACTGATTATTTTGAAGAGGGACATACTGTTGAAGAATTTGAAAATTTAATAAGGAATGTTGATGATACAGAGAAGATTTGTGTAGATGTTCAGCAAGATCAGAAGCAGGATACAGGTAAAAAACGATCTGTAATACAAAAAAGCAAGGACGAAGTAGCTGGATGTCCGGCATTAGTCTTTAAATTCCTCGACTGCAACTATGATGAAGATGGAAATGTAAAAAGCGTAAAACAGCTGGTACATAATTTTGAAATCGTTATGGATAAAGACAGCCGTTTCGCCGGGAAAATCCGTCTTAATGAGTTTGCACAGCAACCTTATCTATATGGTAATGTGCCATGGGAGAATGAGAATAATTGCAGAGCATGGAGCAGCCATGATGATTCAGCTTTGTTTTCGCTGATACAGGCTGATTATGGGCTTAAAAGTCGGCAAGACTTCGCAGATGCGCTGAAAAATGTTTCTATGCGCAATAAATTCCATCCGGTAAGAGAACTACTGGATTCCTTACATGGGATGGAAAAGAGCATATAAGAAGCCTGCTGCCGGAATATCTTGGAGCAGAGGATTCTGATTATACATACCAGGTAATGCGCTTATGGATGTTAGGAGCTGTTTCAAGAGTGTATAAACCCGGAAATAAATTTGATTATACAATCATTTTACAGGTTCACAGGGCATTGGCAAGAGTACGTTTCTGAAATTGATGGCTTTGGACGATTCCTGGTTCAATGATTCGTTGGATAGTTTGGATTCAGATAAAGCGGTACAGTCCCTTACAGGATCATGGATCATTGAGCTCGCTGAATTAAAGTCACTGGCTCGAACGGCTGGAGGCGTTGAGAGTGTAAAAAGGTTTTTGACCGCAACGCAGGATAAATACAGGATTCCTTATGAGCGGCGGGCAGACACATTTTACAGACAGTGTGTATTCGCCGGAACTACCAATAAAGATGATTTTTTGCAGGATGAAACAGGAAACAGGCGTTTTCTTATTATTCACACAGGCTTTACAAAAACATCTAAGAGCCTTTTTACACCAGAAGTTATGGACGATATAAAACAGGCATGGGCGGAAGCAGTGCATATTTGGAAAAACGAAGATCCAGAATTGATACTTCCGGAAAACTGTATGCAGCAGGCTAAAGAACTTCAAGAGGCAAATATGGCAGATGATGGCAAGCGTGGAATTATTCTGGACTATTTGGAAGGAAAAACTCAGGTGTGTGCTAGAGAAATATGGTTCGAAGCATTAAAGGAAACCATACCACCAAAAAATTGGCAGGCATCAGAAATAAATAATATCGTTGCTAAAATACCGGGATGGGAAAGGCTTAAAACCCCACGTAAATTTGATGGATATGGACAACAACGAGGCTTCAGAAAAATAGCAATGAAAACTACAGAAGAGGAATCTGAAAATTCTGAGTTTGTTGTTGTTTCAGAGCAAGAACAAATGGAGCTTCCGTTTGATTAAGTAATTTTGCGGTTGTTTTTATGGATTGTAGTGAAGTTTGTAGAATGAATGTAGTTCGCTTAAATTCAGTATTTACAAGTGTTTCTACATATTCTACAATACTACATTCTATAAAAATATATAAAAGATAATAATATAGGGATATAAGGGTATATAAAGAAACCTTTAAACTCTTTGGAACGATTGTAGTTGTAGTCTGTAGTTGGATTTTGTAATGGATTTTATAGCGGTTTACCGCCGGAAAGGGAAAAATATATGTCAAAAAAATTAAAGAAACAGTCGGTATATTCAGTAGCTGATTTAGAAAGTTTGAAAGGATTTACAGTAGATGAAGTGAAATCAGATTCAAGGGGGGCTGAATGTAACTATGAAGCTTGTAAATAAAGCAGGAAACGTTGTAAAAATATATGTTGATTCAGTTTTGTTTGGAGCTGAATTAGTGAAATATACAGAGGAGTAACTTAATCATAGGGGAAACGATAATTATAGGCGGTAATCCGCCGGAAAGGATACTAATCATGAAAATAATGACACAGGATAAAACACGAGTTTTAAATTTTAAAATGACGTATATCAGTTATGTAAGTAAGAACCGTATTTGTGAGAGTGATTTTAGTATTGCGGAATATGCAAGTCCAGAACGCGCAAAAGAAGTGTTGAATGATATGTTTCAAAAGTATGTAGCAGGAGAAAAAGCGTATATCATGCCGGAGGAGTAATCATTGGATAATGAAAAGGAATTAAGACAGGTATATGACATATTAACTGCTGCCTGGCGAGCATACAGAGAACATTACCCGCCGGGAAATCCGCAGGATGATACATACTGGTCAAAGCTGGTAGCTAATCTTCACGAAATAGAATCGCAATATAATTGCCAGTTGTGCCGGGATATCTTGTGCAATGTTGCGTCAGATCTGGAGCACAAAGCAAAAGTCCTGTATCAGTCAAAGTAACTGACGCAGGACCGTATAAAAGGGGTGAGTCTTTCTGTAAGCTATTATACCACAAACAGGACAGGAGGACTCTATACCAATGAGCATCAGAAAATGAAATTGAAAGATTATGGGATTACGCCGGGACGGGCAGCAGAACTCAAAGAAATGGTAAAAGATAAACAGTATTATTCTTTAGTAATCGAAGCATGCAATAGGGCAAATGAATTTCTTGCCTCGCATCTGGTAAAGAGTTTTACAGAAAGCGTGGGATATCGCCAGATATTCAAAAACAGCAATTCATGTGAACTTCCATGCACTGAAAATGATTTTTATGGTTATAAGCGGAAAGCACTTCATGAATTTGATTTACTGGTGAAATCAGTAGATTTGTAGTAGACGATGCTGGAAGAACCTGACAAAACCCCACATATCACTCTATATGGGAGGAACTTACGAAAACCTACGATTTCAGCATATATAGCCGAAAACATTAACAGATATTAACATCTTCTCGGATCGACAACCTGTCAAAACCGTCTGTTTCTCTGTATAGGGAATACATCTTGGAAAAACGTGGAACTTGATTATATATAGCTGATGAATAGGGTGGAAAAAGGTGGAGCTTCAGAGTATATAGCTGATGAATAAGGTTGCAAATAGTGGCATTTCTGCATATATAATCAAAAGCTTTAGTATTATTTAGTGCTTTGATTGCCTAGTAAAACTTAGTATTTTGGCTCATATAGGCGGAGGCTTTCTATGAAAACTTCAGAAAACCTCATATATTTTTCTGTATGGATCATGGAACCTAACAAAAGCTAACATTTTTGTATGTATAGGTAAAACCTAAAAAACCTTATATTTTTCGGATATAGAGGTGCAGGACTTAACAAAACTTAACATTTATCGGCATATAGATGAAAAAATGTAGGGAGTTTGTTGACACGATTACGCGCGGGTGACTATTCAGAGATTTCGGAGTCCCTAAAAGTCTGGCGCATGATTCCAAAATGAACTTCGAACGAACTTCGAGAAAATGCACTCAGATGTTATCGAACTCCGAGCGACCCCCGAGAAATGACCTTTTAATGAGTTAGTAAACAAAGAGCGAACAGAGAGAACATGAACAATACACGAACAAAACAAAAAGGAGATTTTTATGAATGGATGTAACGAAAATGCAATTGAATTTATGACTAATGGTACTAAAGCAACATTAACATTCTCTCAGGGCCGGTATAAGTCAGTAATCCGCAAGCTGGCAGAGAAACATCCTGATGATTGCCAGATCGTTGCTGATAACGAGGACGGAAGTATTTGTGCTCATGTTCCGGTAGCCTGGATCCGGATTTCTCCTCCGAAACAGTATACAGAGGAACAGCGTCAGCAGATGAGGGAAAGGCTAAGCCACAATATATCTGAAAATACAGGAGTATGGGAATAAAACAGAGCAAAAATCAATTGTAATGCAACTAAGATAAAGTTGTAAGGGTAAGGGAAGAAAAAGGCTAAATGAGCCGATAAAATAGAGAGAAGAGATGATGCCAGTATTTAATAAAAATCCTGCTGCCGAACCTACGGCTCAATAAAAGACCTATTATGAGAAATACGGTCATGCGTTATTACTGATTTTTACGGTACTGGTCTGATTGAAGCAGTGAGGAAGCAGTGAAAAGTTATAAAAAGGGATATCCACTATTTTGAGGATCCCTGTTATTGATAATGAAGCCGCAGGAAAGCCACACAAAGCCGTGACGAACCCGTGAGAAATGGAATTAAAGTGGCGAGAACTCGGAGTGTTCGAACAGGCGAGGAACAGGCGAGAATATCAGATTGAATTGTGATCTTTGCGAAAGGCCAGTTGCCTTTGAACTGTCGATGAACAGTCGAAATAACAAAAACGCCCAAAAGTGGTAGAGAGCTGTTCTCACAAAATGTGAGATAATATATGTATCACAATAGGACAGGAGATGATGTATGTGATTTTACTTAGCATGTTGATGTTGATTGCAGTCATGGAATTAGCAGCTATTTATGATGCGGTAAGGGGGAAAGACAATGAGACGTATCAGAATGAAGAAAAGTAGAAAATATGAACAGGACAAGCTTCAGGCGGCAATAAATGCTTCTGCCAGACGGGCACTTGATGATCTGGATAAATCATCCGGGATGTGCCTACAATGATTGGAGTAATGGCAGAAAAATGTAGAAAACTTGCGCAGGATTACGGGGAACTTCAGAGACTTGAAACGGAACTTCAAAAATATGAGGGAGAGGCGATAAGTAATGGCAGAGAAGATAACATTTAATACAGGTGCTAAGAACTATGAGATTGTAGATCAGGATGGAAATGAGCTGGGAGTATTCCGATTTATTCCTACAGATGTTGGAATCTTAAACAGATATAAAGAGACAGCGGCGTTTTTCGCAAGTGTAGGTGACAAAATAAAAGGGGAGGACTTGGAAGAGATTCTTCCTGAGCTGGAGAAAGAAGCCGGGGAAAAGATAGATTTCTTGTTTGGTGCTCCTGTATCGGAGAACTTCTTTAAAATTACTCATCCGTTTACAATTCTGGAAGATGGACAGACATTTGCCGAACAGATTATCACTGTGATTGGCGGAATCATTGAAAAGGAATTAGCTGAAAGAGAAAAGAAGCAGCAGGAACAAATTGACAAATATGTTGCTAAATACACAAAAAAAGACGAAGAAAAATAAAAACGGCGGGCTGTTCTGGAAACAGGATAGCCCTAATTTATAACTCGGTACTGGTAATTTGAAACTGGTACTGACCTCAAATAGTCGGGAGGTAGATAATATGGCAGCTGATGGCTCAATCATCATTGATACCAGGATTCAGACAGAAGGTCTTTCCAAAGGATTAAATACGATTAAGGCAGGAATGACAAGAATTACTGCTCAGGTATCAAAAATGGGAGAAACAGCAAAAAATTCATTTCAAAGGCAGATTGCAACAGTTAACAGCCTTTATCAAAGCTATGAAAAGCAGGAAAGAAAAGTTGCTGAATTAAAATCTAAGCTGGATGAGCTGGGTAAAAGCAAAATAGAAACAGAAGAATACAAGCAGATTTCGGATCAGATCAAGGCTCTTGAGACAGACTTTGAAAAAATAGAATCTAAACAGCGTGAATGGATTGATATGGGATTTCCAGTTGATTCTGGGCCTGTTAAAGAACTAGATAAGCAGTTGGATGAAATATGGGCAGACATGAAGAGACTGCAGAACAAACAGAAGGAGATGCAGGTATCCGGCAGTGCGTACATAGATCCTAAATCGACAGATGCCTATAAAAATACATTGCAGAAGTACGATGAGGAATCACAGAAACTGGAACGTATAAACGGAAGGCTATATTCTTCATATAATAATCTGAAGAAAAAAGTAGAGGAATATCAGGAAAAGAATAACAAGCTTGTCTGGTAATGCAGAATCTACAGAAAGCTGCTGCACGTGTAGGTGTAGTCATGAAGAACATTGGCTCTGCTTTAAAGAGCGTAGGATCGGCTGTAAAAAGTATGGTCTCTGCTATGAAAAAAGCAGTGGAATCTATGTTTAATTTCGATAAGCAGGCAAAATGTTCTAAGGCAGGTCTGGATGAGGTGTTGGGAATATCACTATTGTTTTCGGGCATGTCCCAGGCTATAAATGCTGTTGGTGACGGAGTAAAGACGGGAATTCAGAATCTTGCTGAGTATTCTAATACCGCAAACACAGCAATGTCTTCATTGATGTCCAGTATGACAAGATTAAAAAATTCTTTTGCAACAGCATTCGCACCAATATTGACAACAGTCGCACCGATTCTTGTCAAGTTTATTAATCTTATGTCAGATGCGGTTACCCGCGTAGGTATGCTGATTGCAGCATTAACCGGGCAAAAAACTTTTACAAAAGCAATAGGCGTTCAGGAAGACTATGCTGCCAGCTTGGATAAAACAGCGGATAGTGCCAAGAAAGCCACAAAGGAAGTAAAAGGATATCTTAGCCCGATTGATGAACTTAATAGATATGATGATGGCGTAAACAGTGCAGGAACAATCGGCGGGAACAAATACACTGACCCATCTGCCGGTGATATGTTTGAAGAAGTTCCTATCACGAGTTCTATAAAGGGAATTGCTGATAAGATCCGAAAGCTCATCAAAAAAGAGGACTGGGAAGGGTTGGGGCTTATATTGCCAGTGGCATTAATAAAGGCCTGCAGAAAATTTATGATGTGATTAACTGGAACAATGTTGGACCCAAGATTACAAAATTCTGTGATGCTTTTACAAGAACATTTAATAGCCTGGTTGATCATATTGATTGGGATTTGTTAGGACGTACTGTAGGGGTTGGGATTAATACTCTTGTGAATACTATGAATCTTCTGATTACAGGAATAAATTGGAAGAATCTTGGAAAGAAATTTGCAGAAGGTATTACCGGTCTGGTTCATGAGGTAAACTGGAATAATCTTGGACAGCTGCTTGGCAACATGTTCATGATTTCCTGGAAGATATTCAGCGGATTTGTTCATAATCTTCCTTATGCTGATATTGGAAAGGCGGTTGCGGATGCACTGAACGGTGTTTTTTCGACTGTTTCATTTTCAGAGATAGGAGATACACTTGCTACTGGACTTAACGGTGCGTTTACAACTCTTTACAATTTTGCTGTCAATTTCAACTGGAAACAGATGGTTGATAATATTGCGGGAGGAATCAATACTTTTGTATCAAAATTTGATTGGAAAGGCAATGGACAGAAACTGGAAATATTCCTGAACAATTTATGTACTTCTTTGGTTGGACTGGCTCAAAAAACAAATTGGGAAGAAGTAGGGAAAGGAATAGGAACATTCTTAAGTCAGATTGATTGGGGAAAACATCTGTGGCAGGTCATTGAAGCAATCAAAACAACGATTGGAGGTCTGTTTGATGGGTTGGAAGAGGGTGGCACAGCCGGTAAAATAGCAGCTTTTCTCGGAAAAGCATTTCTTGCTGTAAAGATTGCGGATATAACAGGGATTGGCAGTCTGGTAAAGTTGCTGATTGGAGCAATAGGAAAGAAGATAATCGGATCTGAAGCAGTAGCGGCTCTTTCCGGAAGCCTGACATCTGTACTGGGAAAAGCTGCCAGTGCGGCAGCGGGCGGATTTACTTCCCTTGCTTCATCTCTTGCCCCATTGGTAGGAACAGCGGGATTGATCGCGGCGGTAGCTATGGCGGCAATTGTAGGAACAGAAAAGCTGGCAGGATTCATAGAAACCTTACAGGGTGGAAACGGTGTTCTGACACAGGCGGGTGGATATCTGCATGATTATGCTGGGGCAATGAGTTCCTCGAATGTAATAACCCAAAAGCAGGCAGAAGACCTCTGGAAGTTGATTGAAGCCGATGAAAGTGCGGGAAAATCCAATGCTGAAATGTATGATAGCTTTATTCATAAGTTGGCAGAATATGGCATATCTGCTGAGCAGGCGAAAGCAATACTTGAACAATATGGTGCTCAGGCAGGCGTAACAGGTACCTTCGTAGAAGATATGACCAATAAAGTGCTGGCATTGGGACAGGGATTCTCTGAAAGTGCAGGACAGATTGATCTCTCTTCGCTGAGCGCGAAAGAAGCAATTAGTGTTTTATCGGACACTCTTTATACATTAAGCCTGAAAGGGAACGAATTTAGCGGAACCTATCAGGGAGTCAGAAGCCAGCTTCAGGACACTGGCGGAAGTGCCAAGAGCGCACAGGATGCTTTGAACATGGTTTACACTGCTTTGAAGAATGCAGGTGTACCACTGGATGATCTGAATGCAGCATTAGGGGCAGAGTTTCCGGCTGCAACTACGGCGGTTACTACAGCGGTAGATACCAATATTGTCGGAGCGCAGGAGAAGATTTCTTCATCAATAAAGACTGCTCAGACTGATGTGGAAGAGGCTACAGCCGGAATTAAGTCCAGTACAGAAGAAAATTGCAGGAGTAAATGATTCTACAGTGCTTAACTGGGGAAATTCTGCAAAAGAAGTGAAAACGAATGTACGAGCCATGAAGATACAGCCAACTTAAGCCTTGGTGAGATGACCAAAGGTGTTAAGAGTCAGTTCCAGAGTCAGTATAACATCATGACAAGAAAATGGAAAAACGCCAGTGACGAAATCAATAGGACGGTTGGAGGTATGTCAGGCTCGATTGACAAAAGTCTTTCTTCCTTAGTTGGCAAAGTAGAAAGCTATGGATCCAGAATGGAAAGTGGTCTTTCCGGAGCAATATCCAGGGCGGCAGATAGAATCAGCACTACATTGAATAATATTATATCTAAAGTAAACGGTATGATTAATAACATAAACAGTGCAATCTCGGGAATTGAAAGAGGCTTTACGTTTTCATATAATGTACAGCTTCCTAATGGCGGACGCGATGGGGAAATTATTTCATGAGCCTTCCAAGAGTAAACTCAGTTCCGTATCTGGCCAGTGGCGCAGTTATTCCGCCAAGGTCAGAATTCCTTGCAGTATTAGGAGATCAGAAGAAAGGGAATAACCTGGAAGCACCGGAAAGCTTGTTGCGTCAGATCGTCCGGGAAGAGTCAGGAAAAGGACAGGGGGACGGAAATACCTATAATGTTACAGTTAATGCGTCCGGCAGAAAATTACTGGATATTATTATCAGTGAAGCTGAAATGAGGAGACGCAGAAACGGGAAAAACCCATTTGAGTTAGCATAAAGAAAAATGGGGCACAGGAACAACTTAAAGCGGAGCAAAGAAAGGAAGAAATTATGCGAACCAGAGAAGCAACTTATACAGATTATGGATTTAAAAAGGGAGAGGAAAAACAGCTGAAGCAGTATTGTCTGGATTTGGAACTGCCGGACAAGCTTCTGCTGTTACAATGTGCGCATGAATGCAATCCTATGGTTGAAGATGATCTCTTCTACAGTATATCCAAGGGCGTGGCATTTCAGGTCCTTGCCAGAAAAGGGATTGATCAGAATTACAAATGCCATGCAGATGTTTATGGATATAAACGAAAAACACTGGCATTATTCAGATCTGCACTACAGGCATGCGGAAGATATCCATTTTAGCAATAGAATGGAAAATTAGGTGAAAATATTACGGTACTGTAAGGATATGGGGCTGTATATAATATGCGCGAATGGATAACGAAGCGTGAGAAACAGCATTATGTTGGAAAAAGATTGCATTTCCGCATATATAGCCGAAAGGCAATAACATATTTACTCATGGTTGTTGAGAAATGTTGAGATTTTTTATATGTAGCCCATAACAGTACAGTTATTTCCGAAATAGAACTTGAAAAAAACTTGAAGCATTGGTTTATATAGCTCTGAAAATAATTGCAGAGCGGAAAGGAGCGTTGTTATAGACGATTTAGTATATCTTAAAAATGAACAGGCAGTATGTGATAGTTTACAGGTAGCGGAGAAATTTGGAAAAAGGCATTCAGATGTCATTAGAGCAATAGAGAATTTATTGGCAAATGACTCAACGCAAAATTGCGTTCAGTGCATCAAGCCATCTAAGTATAAAGATGCTTCCGGAAAATATAATAAAAAATATTTGTTGAATAAAGATGGCTTTGTGTTCCTGGCATTTGGTTTTACTGGAAAAGAAGCGGATGCCTGGAAATGGAAGTATATTGATGCGTTCAATCGGATGGAAAGACTTGTTTATGAAAAGAATACTGCTGCTTATCAGATAGCAGATCAGGAAGAGAGAACCACCAGAAGAGCAGAGACGGATGTTATCAAGGAATTTGTGGAATATGCCAGAATGCAGGGAAGTACTCACGCAGATCACTATTACAGCAATTATACCAGACTGGCATATAAGAGTGTAGGAATCACTGACAAGACAACTGCTGCTGGAAGTCAGTTAGATGATCTGTCATTGGTGGAACATCTGATAGCGCATACTTTAAGAACAGGCATGGCAGCAGGACGTAATTACAAAGATATTTACCAGGACTGCAAGAATCGACTGGAAGCTATGCGATATTTACAGTGTACAGCATGAAATGTTTTATTTGTCCAGAGTACAGGCATAAAATAATGTGAAAATGGATGGAAACAGTGCAAGGGTATATTTGTATAGAGTAAGGTGGGACAAAGAAAAATAGACGATTATTACAAAGCAATGAAAGGTGTGGAAAGCATAAGGGAAATGCCGAGAATGGATCCCGATAAATTGAATAGGCGAAGCGGCAGCAGATGAGAGCAGAGGCAAATGGAAATTGACAAATTCTGGGGACTGGCATATAATATACTTATCAAGACAGCCAGTAAGGGAAGTCAAGGTTCCCCGTCCTGGCAAGATATATGTTTAAGACGTAGCCGCCTATTCTTTACCAGAGAGCAGGGCGGCTATTTCTTATGTGTGTATGTAAGGATAGATACAATTAAGCTGGCTGTTGTCAGAATTATCATAAATATCTCGTAATCGCTCATAAGCATCCCCTCCTGTCAAGGCTCAGGATCAGGGGAACCACAGCCGCTCTACTGGCTGCCTAGATAAATATACTATATTCAGTTTTAGTTTATTGAAATCCCATGTTTTATTGCCTGCTCTTTGAGTTTGAGAAAATTTTTTGTTTGAGCATTTTTCATTCTACTATAAGCGCTAAAAGATTTGGGAGCTAGTTCAGGTAATTCATAAAAAATATGATAGTATTCTTTACGCATCAAATTTTTCTTATGAAATGCCTTCTGCTGTTTTATGTATTCAGGATTATCTTTTATATGATTGATCAATTGCTGATAGTTTGCATCATGATCAAGTACAGAATATATATATTTCTCAGCCTTGTCAGCTTCGTCAAACATTCCCATTTCTACGTGCCATTGTACTATCCGGTAAAAGTGGCTTTCGTCCCAAGATAAAAAAGGATGAGCAAACATTAATTCAGTACATTTCCATAAACAGGCTGAACATCTTATTTTATCTTTGCGATTATAAAAGCTTCCAGCTTTCATCCTTAAAACATAATCTAAATTTCCAGTAACGCCATATCCCTCCATTATATTTTGATGTGCCGGGAATTTTGGTACAGGAATGCGCTTTAAATCGTCCAGATTCTCCAGATCATATTTTACTCCATCTGAAACCAGATATCTGCATCGTACCAGCTTTCTTTATCGGTGGGATATACTTTGTACATCTCTCCGTTTTTGAAATAGATGGTTTGAGCATCAGGAACATCATCGGATGATGAATTGAAAACACTTTTAATTTTATTGAAAAGGCTCATGGAATCCTCCTATACAAATAGAACAGTAAAATATCAGGTATTGTTTTATTTTTTTACGATGGAAAGGCGGTAGGTGACGTGATGATCTTCAGATGGTGGATTCTGAAAGACTTCCTCATCAATCTCCAGATTTGTCCAGTCATCTGTTTGAATTACACCGTCAATCAATTCTACCCGGATAAAATCAGGCAGATTCATAATATCATCATAGGTGTATAAACGTTTTGCCATGAGAGCACATCCTTTCGTGAATAATATTAGTTATGCGTTGTCACGTTCCATCCGTTGATCAACTGCTTTTTTGATATAACCGTTTACGGATTCTCCGGCAGCAGTCGCAGCGGCTTTGATTTCTTCGTATTTTTCCTTTTGGACATCAAGAGGAATACGTTTAAGTTTATTTTTTGCATATTCGATATCATATTTGGCTTTAGTTGAAATTTCAGGCATTAGAGATTTCCTCCTTGAGATACTTGTATGTATTTATTTAAAATGTCTCTATCCCATAAAAGAACGTTTGTTTTCTGGGCAAGATCTTTTGCTTGTCTGGTGAAATAGCGATTTGTCATTACTACTGGAACATGGCAATTATAATATCTACATCCGGAAAAGGCTTCTTGCACTGCTTTGTTTCCGATATCAGAAGAATAACATTTGCACTGTATGCCATATTTTACACCGCCTTTCTCGGCAAGAACATCGATTCCCTGATCTCCACTACCTTGTGTAACACTAACATTGTAGAAACCATTATTTTTGAGCAGCTCAGCACAATAATATTCGAAGTCGTGTCCTTCCATTGTATCGTAGACAGGAATTTGTGGTTCTGGTGATATATAAGATTCAACAGTGTCTTCTGGTTCAGAAGCGGATTCAGGAGCATAATCACTTTTGCTATATGACGGAATAATTGGTTCTACGTCATTAGAATCAGTAGAATTTGTTTTGATGATTCCTGAAAAAGTTCTGACTATAGAAGAAATAATGGTGCATACAAGAGCTATTATTACGGCACCAGGAACAAATATAACTAAAGTAGCAACAAGTCCGGCTATAATATGTGAACTGTCTTTCTGAAAACCAGTAATTGTAATGTAAATCATAAAAATAAGCCATAAAGCCGTAAAAAATGCTGTGACTTTGTGGTGAATGTAAAATGTTGTGATTTTTTTCAAATCTCTCTCTCCCTATAGTTGATTTTAATACTTCAAAATTATATCAAAAAGATGAAACTGTGTACATAGTAAAAAGATACAAAAAACTACGTACATATTTGTAAAAAAAGTCAATAGACAGGTAACTACGTACATAGTATACTATAATCAGTTCAAGGGAACAGAACAACAGCGAAGAGTGAAAATGAAGTGATTGTAAGATGTACCAAAGACACTAACATAACACCGGGCAAGGGTAAGGGGATAATGAGACGGTCGAGAAACCTTAGATAGCTTTAAGACCTGCCGGGGCTGTTGGGAATTCCGATAAAGGGAGGGATAAGAACATGAAGTACAACTTATCAAAGATCATGTTGAAAGCATGGAAAGTTTACCGCAAGACAAAGAATATCAGCTTTGCAGAAGCACTTCACAGAGCATGGTTATCTGCAAAGGCAGAAGAAATCAATGCAAAGAGAATCGAAGATGCGAAACATGCAGCAGGAATTACAGAGGAAACCAATACCTTTGCTAAGTGGAAAGAGCTTGGTTATAAGGTAAAGCATGGAGCATCAGCATTATTCGGATGTTCTCTTATCTGGGGAAGCAGGGGAGACGGCGCAGAATACAAGGCAAGTTTCTTTGGAAAGTCTCAGGTAGAAACAATTTAATAAAAAGCCCTTACCAGAGCGGCAACTCTGATAAAGGCAAAGTAACCCGACAAACGATCAAAATTGAGGGGCTGTGCGTATTATAACATACTCATTCCCCTCAGACAACAAAAGAAAGGAACGAAAGTATGATATCAGTAATGGACGTTCTTGTAATTTTTTTGAGTGGATTTATATCTGCTAAAGTATGTGATTATGTACACGAATTAGAACGAGAGGAGAATGAAGCATGAGTAAAGAAAAAACATTGAGAACATCAGAAGAAACAGAAGTGATGCAGGCTACAGGCGTTCCGGCACAGGAGACAGAAGAAGTAAGTGCAGCTCTTGCAACTGAGATTATCGCGGATCTCAAAAAACAGCTGGAAGAGGCAAAAGAAGAGGCGAAAGATTGGGAGGAAAGTTGGAATATGAGCCGCGATCAGGCCAGAGTACTGTCCAGACAGTCAGATATTATTAGCATGGCGTTAAGGATGGATGATTTAGAACTATTAGACTTAGCTTTTGGATTTGTTAGAGGATGCTATAACCAGCAGATTAAAAAGGAACAGGAGGCAGAAAACAATGGAGAAGTGTAATTTAACTCAGGTTCCTTGTAGAAAAGCAATAATGGACGTTGTCCAGGCTAACAAAGATAGAAGATCATTACAGCACATCTATGAGCTGGCAGAACTCTTTCGGATAGCTTGTTCCAGCAATGAAGCCTTTATGGAATTATCAGAGGAAGATCAGGAGCGTTTCTGGCTGATTATAGATGCTTTAATGATGAATGATCTGGAAGATCTCAAAAGAGTACATAACCTTGCTAATTATCTGATGGTAAAGCGGATTAAAGATAATGTGAAAGTGGCGGAGGCATAACATGGATTATAAAAAAGAAATTGAAAATTTTCTGAATGAAATCCAGAGCGAGAAATTTCTGAAATTTTTGTATAACGTAATTGTCTCATTTAAGAAGCAGTGGGGGTACTAATATGGATTACAAGAAAGAAACTATTGAGATATTACAGAAGGTAAATGATGATAGCCTGCTTGAATTCTTCTATAGATTCATTGCCAGAGTATTAAAGAACAGGGGAAATTGATATGGATTACAAAGAAGAAACTATTAAACTGATTCAGAAATGTAATAATCTTCACTGGCTGAAAGTAATTCATGCTTATGTTTTAAGATTGTTGGGATAATCAGAGGGGCGGCGGACTGCTGCCCTGCCTTAATATAAGAAAGGTATTACTATGGCGAGAAAAGACATTAAAGGTAGAAACCTCCGCGTAGGTGAATACTACGATGAAAAGAATCAGCGATATATGTTCCGTAAAATGGTTGATGGAGAGCGTGTGACAATTACAGCTGCCAGTCTGGCAGATCTCCGTAAGCAGGAGAATGATTTGTTATGTAAGATTGATAAAGGGGCAAGGTTCAACACAAAGAAAGCAAAAGAGACATTAAATCAGTATTTTGATTATTGGTTTGAGACATTTGCCAAGAGCGGGCGTAAAGCGACAACCTGCACCAACTATAAATCCTATTACAATACATATATTAGAAAAACAATAGGCAAGAAGCCAATCTGTAAGATTGAAAAGGTGGACTGCCAGAAAATCGTCAATGGAATGATTAAGGATAGAAAGAAAACTTCTACCATGACGAATTTAAAAAGCTGTTTAAATGCAGTATTTGAATGTGCAGTGGATGAAGATGTGATACTGAAGAATCCGGCCAGAAATCTCCAGATACCTCAGACAGGAGCAAAGAAACGTACAGCAATAGAATCAGATCAGATAAAACTGTTTATGGATTATGTAAAGACAAGTCCCCAGTATTCTTATGCTTATCCAGAATTTATTTTCTTATTTAATACAGGAGTAAGGATAGGAGAGCTTGCCGGGCTTACATGGGATAACGTAGATTTTAAAAATAATATGCTTACCATTGATAAGACGGTCAACCGTTACCGGAAAAAAGACTTCGGTTTTACTATGGCGTTGGCTTCTCCGAAGAGCAGAACATCAGTCAGAACGATTCCGATGAATAATGAGGTACGAAAAATGCTTCTGAAAGAAAAAATGAGGAATGCAGGTCCTACGATGTCAATTCCTTTTGTAGATGATTCCGGAAACATCAGGAGGCAGGTATCAGACATTGTATTTGCAAATTCTGTTGGGCGTGTCTGGAATGAACCTGGATTCTTAAATCTGATTAACCGAATCATAGAATCATACAACGAAGAAGCAGAGGAAAATGGAAAAGAGAAGCTTGAAAACTTTTGTCCTCACATGGCAAGACATACATATACCACATTGGCATATTCTGCCGGAGCTGATGTTAAGGCTGTCAGTGAGATTCTGGGGCATGCATCAACATCTGTGACAATTGATACTTATGCACATCTGACAGAGGAGAAAAAGCGAAAACAGGAAGAGGTGATAAAGACGATAAAGGTGCTGTAATGGCGCCTTTTTTTGCTGGCCTTTTTGTGACAATTTCTGTGACAAATTTTGTGACAAAGATGACACGAGACGGAGTAAGACAAAAAGATGGCAAATCAGAGAAGTGTTGATTTTACGCAGGATAACACAAGACAAAACAAGATAAAATTTAGTTCGTCAAGAGAAAATGCTTGACAGCACATTGGAAATAGGTTAATATAGTCAAGGTGATTACAGATGGAGAAGTTTGTAGAGCAAGGTTATTTATATGATTTTTATGGAGAACTTCTGACAGAGAGACAGCAGCAGGTTTATGAGAGCGTGGTGCTGGAGGATTACTCGCTGAGTGAAGTCGCAGAGGATCTGGGCATCAGCAGACAGGGTGTGCATGATATGATCAAGAGATGCAACAAGACCCTTGAAGAGTATGAACAGAAGCTTCATCTTGTAGAGAAATTCCTGAATATACGGGCGCAGGTAAAGCAGATCCGTGTACTTGCCCGGGAATATCATTCCGATGAAATTGTAAATATTTCCAATGAGATTTTAGAGGAGTTATAACATATGGCATTTGAAAGCTTGACAGATAAACTGCAGAATGTATTTAAGAAGTTGCGAAGCAAGGGCCGCCTGACAGAGGAGGACGTTAAGCTTGCCCTTAAGGAAGTAAAGATGGCTCTGTTAGAGGCAGACGTAAACTTTAAGGTTGTGAAGCAGTTTACTAAATCTGTACAGGAGCAGGCAATCGGACAGGACGTTATGAGCGGTCTGAATCCGGGTCAGATGGTGATCAAGATTGTTAATGATGAACTTGTGAAATTAATGGGAAGTGAGACAACAGATCTGCCTCTTCGCCCGGGAAATGAGATCACAGTGTTCATGATGGCAGGTCTGCAGGGTGCAGGTAAGACCACCACAGTTGCGAAGCTTGCAGGTAAGCTGAAATCCAAAGGTAAAAAACCTCTTTTAGTAGCCTGCGATGTTTACCGTCCGGCGGCTATCACACAGCTGCAGGTCAACGGCGAGAAACAGGGCGTGGAAGTATTTTCCATGGGAGATAAGCAGAAGCCTGTGGATATTGCGAAAGCAGCCATAGAGCATGCGAAGGCAAATCAGCAGAATGTCGTACTTATCGATACAGCCGGTCGTCTTCATGTTGATGAAGATATGATGCAGGAACTTGCAGATATCAAGGCGAACATTCAGGTAGATGCAACCATCCTCATTGTAGATGCGATGACCGGACAGGATGCGGTAAATGTGGCAAGCACATTTGCTGATAAAGTAGGAATCGACGGTGTCATTCTTACCAAGATGGATGGTGATACCCGAGGCGGTGCAGCCCTTTCTATCAACAGTAACCGGTAAGCCCATTCTGTATGTAGGTATGGGCGAGAAACTTTCTGATCTGGAGCAGTTCTATCCGGAACGTATGGCTTCCAGAATCCTTGGTATGGGTGATGTCATGAGCCTGATCGAGAAAGCAGAAGCTTCCATCGATAAAGAACAGGCGCAGGACATGCAGAAGAAGTTAAAGAAAATGGACTTTGACTTCAACGATTACCTTACCAGTATGGAACAGATGAACAAGATGGGCGGTATCGGCAGTATCCTGAATATGCTTCCAGGTATGGGCGGTAAGATGAAGGATATTGAGGGAATGATCGATGAGAAAGCCATGGACAGAACCAAGTCAATTATCCTTTCCATGACACCTCAGGAGAGAAGCAATCCGTCAATCCTGAACATTTCCAGAAAGAACCGTATTGCCAGAGGTGCAGGAGTAGATGTCTCTGAAGTAAACCGTCTGGTGAAACAGTTTGAGCAGAGCAAGAAGATGATGAAACAGATGCCTGGTCTTATGGCGGAAAAGCCGGTAAGCGCAGCGGTGGATTTAAACTTCCGTTCGGACTGTAATTGAGAAGTTAGCGAAGCGGATAACGCTTTGACATAAAAGTTACTGTTTCATAGCTGAACAGTAATATAACATAAGAAAACAATATATTTTATTTAATGGAGGAAAAGAAACAATGGCAGTTAAAATCAGATTAAGAAGAATGGGACAGAAGAAAGCACCTTTTTATAGAATCGTAGTTGCAGATTCCCGTTGCAAACGTGATGGAAGATGTATCGAAGAAATCGGAACATACGATCCAAACCTTGAGCCAAGCGCTGTAACAGTTGATGAAGAAGCAGCTAAAAAATGGCTTGCAGCAGGAGCTCAGCCTACAGACGTTGTAGCAAAAATCCTCAAAGATGCCGGAATTGAAAAATAATTCAGATATACCAGGATAAGGTATTTCTGCAGCGTCCGTAGGGGACGGGTCAGGGAGGTATGTAATGAAAGAATTAGTGGAAGTAATTGCAAAATCTCTTGTTGAAAATCCGGATGAAGTAGTTGTTACTGAGACAGAAAAGGAAGACGCGATCATCGTTGAACTGAAAGTCGGACCTGCTGACATGGGCAAGGTTATCGGACGGCAGGGAAGAATTGCGAAAGCAATCCGAACTGTGGTAAAAGCAGCTTCTTCAAAAAGCAGCAAAAAAGTGATTGTAGATATTCTGCAATGAAAATAAGGGTCAGGAGCTGTGGAACATCCCATGGCTCCTGATTTGGGTTTAAGCGGATTTGGAATATGGATCAGCATTCGCTGTGAGCAGGCATAAAAGCAGAATGCAAATGACGTATGATATGAAAATTATAGGAGTCAGCAGATGGAAGATTTATTAAAAGTTGGTGTGATCACTACGACACACGGAATACGCGGGGAAGTAAAAGTATATCCTACCACAGATGCAGACAGATTTCTGGATCTGGAATATGTTCTGCTTGACACAGGCAGAGAGAAAAGAAAGCTTGAAATAGAGAATGTTAAGTATTTCAAGAACCTTGTAATCCTGAAATTCAGGGGAATTGATAATATTAATGATATAGAGATGTATAAAAAAAGAGAACTCTGGATTCCGAGAGAAGAAGCGCAGGAGCTGGAAGAAGATGAATATTACATTGCAGATCTGATCGGTATGGATGTAGTTCTCGAAGACGGAAGCAAATTTGGAACTCTGAAAGATGTAATGGAAACAGGCGCTAATGATGTCTATGTAGTAGAGGATGCCAAAGGCGAAGAAATTCTGCTCCCTGCTATCAGGGAATGTATCCTTGATGTGGATGTGGAGAAGAATGTAATGACCATTCATCTGATGAAAGGATTAATATAAATGAATTTTCATGTTTTAACCCTGTTTCCGGAGATGATTGAAAATGGCATGAATACCAGCATTACCGGACGTGCGATCACAAAAGGTCTCCTCACACTGGAGGCAGTGAACATTCGTGATTATGCATTCAATAAGCACCAGAAAGTGGATGATTATACCTATGGTGGCGGTGCCGGAATGCTGATGCAGGCAGAACCGGTTTACCTTGCTTATGAGGCGATTGCAAACCGTACGGCAAAAAAGCCAAGAGTTGTATATCTGACTCCTCAGGGGCAGGTATTTAACCAGGCTATGGCCAGAGAAATGGCGCAGGAAGAGGATCTGGTATTCCTTTGTGGACACTATGAGGGAATTGATGAGCGTGTTCTGGAGGAAATCGTCACAGATTACGTATCTATCGGAGATTACGTGCTTACAGGCGGCGAACTTCCTGCAATGGTCATGATGGATTCCATTTCAAGAATGGTTCCGGGTGTACTGAACAATCAGGAGTCCGGTGAGACAGAATCCTTTGCAGGAAACCTTCTGGAGTATCCGCAGTACAGCCGTCCGGAAGAGTGGCATGGCAAAAAGGTACCGGAGGTTCTTATGTCCGGTCATCATGCAAACATAGAAAAGTGGCGCAGAGAGCAGTCAATTTACCGCACGGCAAAAAGACGCCCGGATCTTCTTAAGAAAGCTGATCTGACAAACAAAGAATGGAACTATGTGCGCCAGTTAAGGAAACAGTGGAAGGAAGAAGAGGAGCAGATAAAATGAAAACATCAGATTTTTATTATGACCTTCCTCAGGAACTGATCGCTCAGGATCCTCTGGAGGACAGAAGTTCATCCAGACTGATGCATCTGTCTTTAAAAGATGGCAGCATTGAGCATCGCCATTTCACAGATGTTCTGGATTATATGGAAGAGGGAGACTGCCTGGTCATCAACGATACAAAGGTAATCCCTGCCCGGTTATACGGACATAAAGAAGAGACAGGAGCACTGATTGAAATCCTGCTTCTGAAGCGAAGAGAGAATGATATCTGGGAGTGTCTGGTAAAACCCGGAAAGAAGGCACGCCCGGGTGCTAAGATCACATTTGGAAATGGTATTTTAAAAGGTGAGATCATTGATGTGGTGGACGAGGGAAACCGTCTGATCCAGTTCCATTATGAAGGAATCTTTGAGGAAATCCTGGATCAGCTTGGCGAAATGCCTCTGCCGCCTTATATTACACATAAACTGAAAGATAAGAACCGTTATCAGACAGTTTATGCAAAGAACGAAGGCTCCGCAGCAGCACCGACAGCAGGATTGCACTTTACTAAAGAGCTTCTTGAAAAAGTAAAGGAAAAAGGCGTCAATATCGCTCATGTGACTCTTCATGTAGGTCTCGGAACTTTCCGCCCTGTCAAAGTAGATGACGTGGAAAGCCACCATATGCATTCCGAATTCTACATAGTAGAGGAGGATCAGGCAAAGCTGATCAATGACACAAAGAAGGCAGGTAAACGTGTAATAGCAGTAGGAACCACAAGCTGCAGAACACTGGAATCTGCAACAGGAGAAGATGGAATTCTGAAATCCGGAAGCGGATGGACAGAAATCTTTATCTATCCGGCTATCATTTAAAATTGAATCGATGCCCTGATCACAAACTTCCAACCTGCCGGAATCCACACTTGTGATGTTGGTGTCTGCGCTGGCAGGCAAGGAGAATATCATGCATGCCTATGAGACTGCAGTGCAGGAAAAGTACAGATTTTTCTCTTTTGGAGATGCTATGATTATCATATAATGTCACCCAAATAATTATATCAATCAATTATCTGGTTATGAGCAAGTAGCGAAGAGGATGCTTTTATTTGCCTGATAAAAGCATAGTAAAATATAAAAAAGAGCTGAGAAGTCCTTAACTGGATTTTTCAGCTCTTTTGAAGTATTGATGTGATTTTGGATGAATGAAGGCTCTATTTATTCGGCGTCCGAATTATCAGTATCATAGGATTCGTCGTATGTCTCTGCGTCTGTGTCATCTGAAGCTGAACTGTTCATATCAACGATATCGCTATCTGAAGCAGCTGTATCTGCAGAACTGCTCTGGGAGTCATTATTACTGTTATATTTTGCAGTAAAAGTACTGCCTTCTGCAGTAGAAATCCAGGAACTCCGCTCATTGATTTTTCCAAGGATTCTTGTTGCCTCATCACCTTCTGCCGGAGTTGGCTGATAATTATTGTATCCATCATAGGCAGCAGAAGAAATGGAGCAGGGAATGATATTGGTTACGTTGTCTTTTTTTACCCCATCGGCATCAATAGTAAAGGCCTGCTGGTAGATCATGGTATCCATATCACTTGGAGAACTGTTGCCGCCGAAGCAGAAGTTTCCGAGGCTGTATACAATATTCCTGCCTTTATAAGTTTCAATGCCCTGAAGTACATGCGGATGATGTCCGCATACAAGATCAGCGCCTTCATCGATTGCGATGCGTCCAAGTGTTGTCTGGTTGCTGTCCGGAACGGTTTCCGTTTCATTACCCCAGTGGAAGATCACTACGATCAGCTGTGCCCCGTCTGCCTTTACTTTTGCAATATTGTCTTTTAACTGCTGCTCGCGCTCAAGATGGTCGTACAGTTCATAGATACCGACTAATCCCACTTTGATTCCCTTTACATCCATAACAGCAGTTTCATCATATCCGAAATGCACAATCCCTGCGTCGTCCAATGCTGCCAGAGTATCATTGAAACTCTGCTCACCGTAATCATGACTGTGATTGTTAGCGGTATTTACGGCTTCTACAGATCCACCTGTCAGAATAGAGGCATAGGATGCGGGTGCTTTAAACGCAAATGTTTTATCCTCCCGTTCATCAGAATCGGTGAGTGTTCCCTCAAAATTCGCAATAGTCAGATCATCTGCGGAGAAAATATCTTTTACATTTTGCAGGAAATAATCTGCACCGTAATTTTCATAATAAGCATTTAAGCTGGTATCATAATCAAAAGTTTCATCTGTGCCAAGAGTGCAGTCACCGACAACACTGAGTGTCAGAGAAACAGGAGAAGATACTGTAGCATTGGAGGAATCCGTGTTCTGAGAATCTGAGGATGCTTTCTGGCTGTTGTCCTTAGAAGCGTTCATGGAAACGGTTTTTTTGGCTGCTGCCTGTCTGGAACTCATATAGTTGCTGCATCCGCGGATACCTGCCAGAATAAGTATAAAAACCAGAACAAAGATACCGATACCTGTTGCAATCAGCAATTTTTGCCTTTTTTCCTGATAGTATTTTGATTTTTTGTAGATGTCTTTCCTGCGTGCAGAAGAAGATTTCGTCTGGCTTCGCTTGTTGGATTGTAGGCTCATATGTATAGTTCTCGCTTTCATTTATAATAGATTAGAGATATTATTTAAAAAAATATTAAAGAGACCGGGCAGTTAAAATATCTGAACAGATGATCAGAATTAACAAAAAATAAATCGTAATTGCTATAGGATATATTCAAAGTATATAGAGAATTCACAGAATCGTCAAGAAATAAGTCTTTTCATAAAACCGTATTTTTGTTATAATACCATGACAAAAGGTTACATAAATATTACAGACAAAGAATGAGATGTGTTATCCTAGAGCGTGTCTGAAAAATCATTCCCGCAATCTGCACGCCCCACTTTGCGGGATATTTCACCCGAATTCAGTTGCCGTAGCCCGCTACGCGCCCTCATTCGGGCAAAATATCCCACAAAATTGTGACGCACATCTTGCAGAAAGCCTTTTTTCAG
>ENA-OQIG01000177-OQIG01000177.1-human-gut-metagenome-genome-assembly--contig:-NODE-177-length-36530-cov-12.739307_pt1 | contig 36530 bp, 39 predicted proteins | sample MGYA00242576_ERZ504741 | MGnify/ENA primary metagenome ERZ504741 (study PRJEB26092, sample SAMD00036436) | human gut metagenome | host: Homo sapiens | study: EMG produced TPA metagenomics assembly of... | reverse complement strand
GTCCCGACCGCTTAATACAACATTAAGGTGCATCGGTCGGTAGGCTACCGCTGACGGAACAGCGGGTTAAAGCTGATACCCGTAAGTATCATTCCAACAATTATCTATGCGACTTCATGTCGCACCCAAGGTATTTCAAGGTGATGCACCGCCACAGCCCTTTGTTGGGCGTTCACACCTGTGCCTAACATGGTCGTACTTCCAAAAAGAACTCGCACCTTGCCGTTATTCATTTCTTCAAACAGCTTTTTTCTTGTCCTCTCAGTAGTGGCGCATTGGATAAACTGTATTTCATCAGCAGGAATACCGAGCCGTACCAACTTTTCTTTGATGTCGGTATATATGTTCCATTCGTTCGGTTTGTATGTACCAAGGTCGCTGAACACGAACTGTGTACCCCGATTGTCATTCGAGCGTATATAGTAGTCATAGATTGTCCTCGCACAGATAGAAGCCTTGTTATCGGCATCATCCTTGAACTTGCAACCCAACAAGCGCATATCAAGAGCCATTTTTCGGGCTACATTGGTCGCAACCAACATTTTAGCCTTGTCGAGGTTGTCGGGTTGCGGAACGTCAAGCCCCAAGTCCTCCCACTGGCCGCTACCGGCAAAAGATACCAAGCGTCCTATCATTTCCTCCTGCTCAATTGTCGGGGGATAAGAGAGGAAACGCACGTTCTTCTCAGGCACATCAAGATTTATCATGTCGGCTGTACGGTAATCCGTAATCTCACGCAGGAACATTGCCAGTTCCGGTACTTTGATGTAAGTACGAAAACGCTCTTTGCGCTTCACCGAGCCTGTCACGTTCAACTCATAATCTGCCGTTTTCTTTGTGAATATGGCTGCCCACGCATCGAAACAGCTAATCCGTTGCCGTTGAAGCTCCTGCGGACGCAAATACTTGAACATCACATATAGTTCGGTCAGTGCATTTACCACCACTGTACCCGACAGAAACGTAGCCCCAAGGTCACGACCTGTACGAAGTTGGATGTCACGAATGGCGAACAAGAGGTTCATTGCCCTTTGAGAGCCTTTGGTGTTGCCGATACCTGCCACACGATTATGGCGTGTCTGGAACATTAAGTTCTTGAAAATATGCGATTCATCTACAAAAATATGGTCTATTCCCATTGTGTGGAAGTCCACAGCATCGTCTTTCCGATTATTGATTTTCATACGCAGTTCTTGTAATTTAGCCCCAAGGTTCTGTTTGCGCTTTTCTAACCCCTCCTGCATCTTTCCGCTACGGTAACGCATAGTGGACTGCTCCAAAAATTCAAGGTTACGTTCCACATCGGCAAGCTCTTCCGTGAATATATCTATCATGGTCTCTTCTGACTGCGGTATCTTGGCGAACTGGTCGTGCGTGAGTATGATGCAGTCCCAGTTGTTGTTCTTGATTTTTAAAAAGACCTCTTGCCTGTTGGCAGCGGTAAAATCGTCCTTGCCCGGATAGAGAACTTTGGCCGTAGGGTATGCCTTACGGAACGTATCGGCGATTTCGTGTACATTGGCTTTCAGCCCGATAATAAGCGGCTTGTGTGCCAGTCCGAGACGTTTCATTTCGTAAGCGGCAACACACATTATCATCGTCTTGCCTGTGCCTACCTCATGCCAACAGATACCGCCTCCGTTCTGCTTAATCATCCAGATAGCATCTTTCTGTGAGGGATAGAGGCTATCGTATGGAAATTGCTCAAAAGAGAGCTGCGGAAAGGTTTGTGCCGAACCGTCATAGTGCGGCCTAACATAGCAGTTGAAACGCTCGTTATATACCCTTACCAGCTCGTCCCGAACCTCTATCGGCTGCCTGTCAAGCCAGCAGTTGAAACGGTCTCTAATCTCCTGTATCTTGGTGGCTGCCTCTTGTATGGCTTCCTCGTCCGGCACACGCACCTTATCACCATTGCGGTATATCTTTTTCGTAATTTCGGGTACAGTATCATGCAGGGCATGAACAAACAAATCCTCACCATTATAGTTGCGGACGAAATAGGTGTTGTAAGCCACCGGAGAGTAACTTTGCAGACGTACCATGTAGGTGTCGTTCACATCGAAATACATTACACTTGTCTCTACCTTGAAAAGTTCAGTTGCAAAATCGGCGTATAACTTTGTGTCAATCCAACGCTCACCCATGTTAATGTCGAGTTCCTCGTAGGGTATCGCTTCGGGTGTCGCATCCACCAAAGCCCTTACAGCAGTTTCCGTCCAATCTTTTTCCCTGTCCGTGAGTTCGGACAAGTAAGAACCTATCTCCTTGCATTTGGTTATGACATTGCCTGAAAGGAACTTGCCTTTGTGCTCCCACTCCCCAATAGCAGGATTGTAAAATATCTCACCTTTGAGGTCGCCGATGATTTCTTCCTCGGTGCTGTCCGTGGACTGCATCAGGTAGTCCATATCAACCCTGCCGTAGAAATTCAAGCTGCTTGCCAACGCTTCAATCGGTGTCAGCCTTTTGTTCGAGTCTATCTTCTTGAACGCCACAGGTTCACGCATGATATCGGACTTGACTAAATCCTTTCCAAGCTGCATTTCTATTGTAAAGACTTCCACACCGAGGCTGTCAAGCATGATAAACTCCTTGTTGTCGTTCTCGTGGAAACAGCCCCATTTGGCAACAAAGGCATCGTATCGGGCGTTCAACTCTCTACGCAACCCGTTATCCTCTTTTTGTTCTTCCCTTTCTTTGATTGACAGTTCAAAGTATGCTTTGCGTATAGGAAAATAGTCTTTCGCCCTATCTGTATTGACCTTACCCTCGTCCACCGGCACAAAATCAATGGCTACCTCTTGATAAAGACTTGATTTTCGATATTGGATAGTACCCACCTGGCCCTCAAACAGTACCATTGCGCCGTCTTTCATCCATGCTTCCACCCCATCCGTGTAGGCTCGTTTACCTTTTTCTACTTGTTTCATCGCTACATTCCCGAAAAGGGACATTTGCATATGTTCGCTGCCCTGTCCGTTCCCAGTGAAAAGACTTTTGCGGAAATATCGGCCAAAGTCGAGTTTCAGCAGTGCGGCGAGATATTGCGACATGGCATTTTCATTTCCCTGCCATTGGTATTTGCGCACATATTTTCCGTATTGGTTCTGTACAATGCGGCTACCTGTTGCAAGGGTAGTTTTCGGCATGGTAAACAATTTGTTGGCGTATTCGGTCATTGTGCCTATGGCGTCCGCCTTTTCCCTGCCTACTTGTAAAAACAGTTGTTCCCGTTGTGAGAGTACCGTCTTGTGCGTGTGCTTTTGGAATATCAGCAGGTCACTGCCTACCTCTATACCGCTTGTCTGCATGAAAAGCATATCGGGCAGACGGATTGCACTTATCAGGTCTGCATGATTTACAAGATATTCACGCACGAACTTGTTACCGGGCGTGTCGGCTATGCCCCTCGATGTGATGAAAGCCAATAATCCACCCTCATTCAACAACTCCATCGCTTTGACAAAAAAGTAGTTGTGTATGGTCTTGGTGGCCTGTTCGTACATACCGCCTTTCTTCCACAGCTCCGCATCGAATACCCGGAAATTGCCAAACGGGATGTTGGAGGCTATGACATCGAAAGTTGTATGCTCAAAACCTTGTTCTCCAATGGTTTCAAATGCAGCCGTCCGTGTTAGCGTGTTCTCATGGAGCAGGGAAAGTATCATCCCCGAAATGAGATCTTTCTCAATGGCATAGTCATACGTGCCGGACATGGCTATGGGCAGAAAACCGCCTATACCTGCACTCGGTTCGAGAAATGAACGCATTTTGAGGCCGTTTTCGCTGAACGTGGCGTGTATCTGCCGCACCACTGCATCAACAAGGAATTTAGGAGTGTAAAATGCTGTCAGTACAGATGCTTTGATACCCTCTATGACATTGTGTCGCATGGGTTCTGTGAAATGAGGGTAAGCATTGATTAACTCCTGCAATCTTTGTATCGGTTCTTGCATATCACCACCTATGGGCTTGTCCGTACCTATATTCAACACTTCTTTGATACCCCCGAAACCAGAATATCGGGATAAAATTTCTTTTTCTTCCGCAGTGGCCTGCCTGCCTTGAACTTGGATTTTCATTGCCGTTTCTATGGCTTCCACGTTCGCTACCAATGATTTCAATTTGTTGTAACTCATAATTTAACCTTTCTTTTTTTCCCTTTTTTCGGCCTGTTTGCGACCTCTGGGATTTATTTTTCTGCCTCCAAAAGGTGGCGGAAACAATCTGACAAGCTGATGCGGAAAAATACGCTCGACAGACGGAGAGGAAGATTTTTACGGCTCACTCGCAGCGGAACGCCGGCATTGGCAAGATTGGAGCAGCTATTACCTTTGCGGGAAAATAAGTCCACGAGAGGTCGCACGGCAGCAGCAAAACGATAATAAATGACAATCAAATAGAAAGGGATGAATAAAACTGTAAAACAGGGTAACGGACAATCGGAATGGATTGCCCGTATTATATCGGAGGAAGGTGAACTATAAAGGGAGGTGGAATCGGATGGATTGGCCCATCTCTTGATAATTGCAGAATGACGACTGTATTAAATCATGGGGAATGAGTAAGTCTTTTTGATAAGGCAGAATGCAGTTCGGAACAGGCAACCTGAAAAACAATGTTTTTTGTTTGCTTATCCGCCAATCTTTCGTTATCTTTGTCAAAATGAAGACAGCAGACGGTACTTTCGGGTACGGTCATTGTCGTGACATGGAAGATTCATACTCGGCTTGGAAACAGGCGGAGATTGATATACATATTATACGTTCACTGAACGTCTTGGAATAGAAAACTGACACTTATCAAAAAGACAAGATGTATAGCAAAATATTCATACTGTATGTTTATACAGCAAGGGTTTGCTTATCTGCCTTTTAGGTATGGCAGTACCTCTATTCCGGAATAGCGTGGGTTCATGCTGTTCTTTAGGGTGCAAGGTGGACATAATTCTTAAAAACACATTGAATATGAAACAGATTTCCTTGCACGTGTATCAGTCCATCGACGGTTGTCCGGCTCCTTCGGACAAGCATTTTGATGCGGCTGTGGATGCCTCCAGTTGTGTGCTGATTGACGAAGAAACTTACCTGCGTATTTATATGAACCATTTGGGTTGGCCGATTACGGCGAAAGAGACTTTGGTTGTGACGAACGGCGGCATCGACCTGACGGAGAATGAACGAGTGAAGTTCATCCAAGGAGATGCAGTGGCAGAACTGAGACAGATGAAGGAAGACGGCGACGGTATGGTGGTGGCTTACGGTGAGGAAATCGGGGCTTTACTCTTGGATAACGGGCTGGCGGACGAAATCACAGTGACAACCGTTCCGGTACTAATCGGCGGCGGCGAAAAGGCATTGGAATGCGGATTGAATGACGGCAGAGCTTGGATTGTGCGGTCAAATAAGGTGCTGGTGGACGGAAAAATGAGGACGGTGTACGGGAAGGTCTAATATGACAAATAGATATTATAGCAAAAGTGCAGCAACCAATTGCTGCACTTATTTATAAAAAGACGTGCCTTAAACATGCTAAATAGCGAAAAGTAAGGCAAGTATATTACTTTTTAAGCCGAATACTAAAAAAGGTAGAGAAAGATATAAGGAGGATGGAGCCTCCGAAGATATAAAAATACAGCAACACCAACTAAACCGGCACATAGGTAAAGCCGGGCAATACATCAGAACTAATAGCGTACTTTGCATATCACGCTATGGCTGACAAAACAGCCTTTACATGAATGGCAAAGGAGTCACCGCTACGGCTCGGAATATGCGAAAACAAGATGGCTGTTATACGATTGAGCTGCCATAGAGATTTAGAACTTTTAGTCCATTCGCTGTAGCCTTACGATAAGTATAAAACGTACCACCCTTGGGGTTGCCGTCATACCAGGCAATAAGAGACGAACTGTGAAAAACCATATAGTCGTTGCGTCGAAGCAAACAGCCATGGTAGTAGTGTTCGCTCAGGATGATAACATCATCCGAGTTACAGAGAATAGTATCATACCGGGCTTTCATCGCATCGTTCCACCGCTCGGATTGTCCGCGATACGGTACTACGGCAATAACTTGCAGACCTGACAATTCGGACTGCAACGCAAGAGCAACTTCTGCCGCCAGCATATCAAACCCCATGGCACAACCACAGTAAAAATGACGATAACCTCCAGCGTATGCCTTGGTTATCGCTGCCTTTAATTGCAGCTTCAGTTGCTTCCTGTATAGGAATGGAATATTGCGGTGTCCACTGAAGCAAACGGACACTGCCTTATCATACTTTGTCTGGGTCATATTATTTCACTTTGTAATGGGTTCTTGCGAGGAATATACCTCCGAGTACATTAGCACCAAGGCTTTCAAGCTGATTGGCATAGGTAGCATAACTCAGCCTTTGGTTATCACATCATCAAAGACTACCACAGACCTGCCGTTGAAAAAAGCCGAATCAAACTCAATGACGTTTACCTTACGGATTTCTTTCTCTGCCTTACGGTTTTCGTGAATGGTTAGCCTCTCACCACTCACTGATACATGGTCATAACCATTGATAGCTCCCGTCAGTTCGCATACTCTTTGGCAGAATGCTTTGTAACGTATCTCGTTCTTCTTATCGGTGGATGCCGGTACGGGAGAAAATACAATGTTAGTACATGATGTTCCATAACGTTCGGTCATGTTGGCTGCCGTGCGTTGAGCAACCTCTTCGTATGCCCGTCCATCCTTGAAATCAAAGACTAACTTGCGGTCTGCTATCTCACGCTCACTCACATTGCGTATGCGTGCAGGAAAATACTTGCAGAACCATGCCTGTGGCTTGTCCAACTGTTTTTGAAGTTCTATGTCTATCGTCTTTGCCATAACTCTGATAATTTTTCTTTTTCCCTCTTTTTGAAGCTGTTCAGCCTGCTGAGGGATATTTTCTGCCATCAACTGCCGCCCAAGAATACCGATAAGACAAAACGGCGACAAGAAATACGCTCTGACGTGTCAGAGGAAGATTTTTCGTTCCAGCGATAGTGGCGATTTGATGTTTGGTAAAAGGCGGCTTACTTTGCGGAAAATATGACTACAGCAGAGCTAACCGACAAACAGAATATGCTTTCTTACTACAGGCGGTTGTCATATAGACATGTAGAATAGGTGCAAGATTTATAAAAGGAATGGGTGGGCAGTGGAACGTCTGTGGCTTGCCGGTCCAAACTTCCCGATGAAGTGACCATACAACTTAGTCTCAAATCTGGCGAAGCGTAAGCTTGGCAGTTTGTGACCGAGGTGTACGGTCTTTTCATGTTTGGCTTCCGTAAAGAGTCTTTCACTCACCCCATAGCAGCTCTGCTGCCATAAGGTGAGTGAATGTCTCTTGCGGACAAGTCCTGTGACGCTCCGCTGATGGTGTGGGGCGAAGCTATAAAAACAAACAGACGGCATTGCCGGTTACAAAAGAACAGATAGCAGAGGTCGCTGCAAGGACAACAGATTGGCTTGATTGACACTTGTGGCAAATGTGCATCGTCCTTGCTTTATCCCAAAGACTGGTACACAGCATATAGCAGACTTGTATGCCATTTGCCGTGTACCGGTCAGGGCGAACATCTTCTATAAAAGTTGAGCATGTACAATTAAAAGAGGAAATTGTATGGGTAAGACTTTATGATATAAAAGTGATATGGCTTATAAATTATCGGTGCTATTTTAGATTAGTGCCACGATTTTGCTAACTTTGCAAGTGAGTGAAAACGAATTTGATATAAGTAATGAAGCCATAACCCCCATATCCGATTATGTCGAAATACACCGTAATGTTGTAAATAACCAGATTGAAACGGGCTGCTTCATTCAAATAAAAATACGATGAATGCAAGACTATTGTTCATACTCCTGCTTTTCACAATTGGGGCATTGTGGTATATTATCGGCTACTGGCGACGAAAAGCAGGAGAAGCGGCATTCGCCGCCGCACGGTTGACCGAAAAGAGCGAGGAACGTGAACGTTACTGTCGTCTGGCGGTAATGGCCGGTCATCGGGAAGCCTGCCGTATGTTCTGTCTCTTGCATCCCGAACGGTTTGATGGCCATTCTCCCCATAAGCCGTTCAAGTTACGAGGCATCCGAATCTCCTTTTACGGATATTACTATCCGTCACGATACAATGCGCTGCTCAATGATGAACAGAGGGCTTTCTGCCATTCCATCTACCAGTTCAAACAAGGAGATATACACGGAATCGAGTTCTTTAAAACGTGTATGAATGCCTTGCAACTGAAAAAGAGACCTTACCATATAATGTTCATGCCGTGTAGCAACTGGATAAAATACGGTCAACGGTTCAAACGGCTCGACTGGTACATCGGAAAGCACCGACAGGATTTAACTTCAGGACTATACGACGTTGATATTTGCGATGCACGAGAAAGCCTGCATGAGGCCAAAGGTGGAGAGAAGCGTATCCTCGAACGAAACTACCTCATTACCGGAAAAATCAAAGGGAAAGAGATTATCATCATAGATGATGTGCTGACAACCGGGCAAAGCGTGGTGGATTACAAGGAAGAGATAGAACGGTGCGGTGGCAAAGTAGTGGCGGCTATCTTCTATGGCAAGACGCTCTCCATGCCTTCGATGCTCCTTGTACAAATACACGTCTGGGGCAACCATATTGCCCATATTATTGAACGGATGACAAAGTAACCGGAACGTTTTCAGCCCTTTTCACTTCTCTTTTACAAACCTGCCAATGCTGATATACACTCCTGCCGGATGGATTGGATATAATCGAGTATAAGCGAGGGGCTGATACTCCTGCCATTGAGTTTGCAGGTGATATGCAGGTGTTCGCCGGTGCTGCGTCCTGTGGAGCCGGTAATGCCAACCACATCACGAGGATGAACTATTGCCCCTTTGACGATAAGAATTTTAGAGAGATGACAATAACTGACGGTGTACCTACCATGCCGCAAGGTTACATACTTGCCGGAAGTCTTGTCCTGTCCGACCTTCACGACCACACCCTCCATCATGCCATCACCTTGTCGCCACGTGCGCGCAAGTCCAGTCCGCCATGAAATTTACTCTTTCCCGTAAACGGGTCCTTACGGTAGCCATAAGGCGAAGTGACCTTGATATAACGTAACGGGTAACTTACACTCAAGTAACGATCCATCCACTTTTTCTTATCCATATCTGCGGATACCGGGATACCTGTTGAAACTTCCTGTACGGAAATCTCGCTTTCGGATGCCGGTTCCGCTTGGTCTAACCCCATATCCAATACCTCCATCTTGTAGCGTGTTGGGGTAACGGCAACGGTATTGAATTGTGCTTTGGCTGGCGTGATACATAATGAGACACCCGTCATCATCAATAATAAAATCTTTCTCATGGCAGCAAAGTTAGCACGCTCTTCTTATGGTCTGTCCATTGCCGACTGTTTTCTCTCCAAATATAACTATTTAATCAATTTTGAATATGATTATTTGCGAAAAATCATATTCAAAACATTAAAAATACCACTTTATAATCACTTATAAAGAAATGTTTTAGTCATCAGATAAGAAATCGCTCTATATTTGCTGAGTATAATTTTATAACATCGTTCAGAATATGAAAAAAGAACAATTTGAGTTCAACGAACTGCCTTATCCGACATTGGCCCGCTTTGGGCTTACCCAAGAAATGATTGAAGATTTGCCCCTGTGTATCCTGAAAGAAATCGGGAAAGGCGGCTACTCGCCGGTACTGCCCATGCGTGTCACTAACGAGAATGGCGAAGTAATCGAGAGTCGCAGTCGGTTTGCCTTTATCCGTATGGATAGCGGCGAGGTGGATGTGGTCTTTTATCCCACACTGAAGTCGTCACCACTGGAATGCTACAACGAGGAGCAGCAAAAACAGTTGCTTGACGGCAAATCCATCATTGCAGACGTGGCTATGGCGGACGGACGACGCAGTAAAGCTTTCGTGCAAATCGACGAGGAGACAAAACAGGTGATGTATGTTCCGACACCCATCATCGCCCGTAACCTGAAAGTGCTGGCAGAGGTAATGCACTTAGGTACAGTAGAAGTAAACGGAATGCAGCATGGTGAGCCTCTGACGGTGGCAGTGGATGGCGAACCTGTCACGGTAGGCATCGACCTTCACAACAAGACAGGCATCCGTTTCTGCGCAGGTGACGCGCAGAAATGGAAAGAGCAACCCAAGCGTGAATGGGATAAGTACACCTTCGGTTGCTACGGTTGCTGGGTGATGAATGATGACGGCAATCTCGACTACGTTCCAGAGGAGGAATACACCGAAGAACTGTGGAACGAACAGAAGAAAAGCGGTGAGCGTAACCGAATGGCAGGTATTCACAAATAAAACCTATTTAATATAAGCGTATGGCACAACAGAAATATTATCCCGAAGAGATTCTCGTCGAGAAGATGCAGAGCGGCGAATACGGCTGGCTCGATTACATCAATCATTTTTCTGCCGAGTGGCAGGAGGAGTACGCCCATTACTGTGAGGAAAAAGGACTCACGGTCTGCGAAGATTCTGCCGCCGGGTTTGTCCGTTTCAAAGACGAACAATTGGAAGCGGCTATGAAATACGGCAACGCATAACAAGTAACCATCATAACATCAGACTATGACGATACGAACAAACACTAATCCTCGGCAGATGGACTTGCAACCCGAAATGCGCAATCTACTGATGCGTAACGGACTTCAAGCCCATGTCGCATTTGACGGAGGCGGCTACCGGCTGATTGTGCAAGGGCATGATTCACCGTTATTGGTCTATCCTATAACAGAACGACAGATGTTGGCTCTGACGGACTGGGGAACGAATACGGCCAACAAGAAAGCTACAACATACTCACGAGTATCATAGGAAAAGATTTCTATATGCCGAAAAATTTCGTCCATGCCCGCAATGCCAACGGTCGCGTGGCGATGGGGCTACATGGCTACCGCATCGGTATCGGTGAGTACGGACACATGGGGCGACTGGGTATGCCCCCTCCATTCCTTGGTTGGACACCACGCGAACAGTGGGGTTTCCACCTACGCAGAGTTGGTGGGCAGCTTTTCTTTCCGGGGCCATCCATCGTACCCGAACGCCCAGACGGGCGCATGAAGCCCGGCGAACTGCAATCGGGTGGCTACGGCTTTTACTACAAAGGCGGTCAACAGGAGCAACCCATTGTACAGCAAGATGTATTGAAGAACTTGCAGGAGGTCATTACACCGCTTGTCAGCCGTCCGCGCAGCAGGAACCGGCACAAGCATACAAGGAGTTGATTGCTTCACCAGTCTATTTTTCCAACGAGAAATGGTCGGAGTGCCTTACTTCGCACGGTCTTATCGTGGATATGGAACGGAGGACACTGACCGTACAATCGGAAAGTGTCAATGCCGATATGGTCTATGACCTGACGGAAGAAGAAGTGAAAAAACTGGCTACCGCATCCATCGAGGAACAACCTGTGGAGAAACGGCTGGATCTGCTGAACGGCATTATCGGAGCGGACTTTGCCGATAAAGTAACGATGGAACAGCTCAACAGCGAACAACGCATCAGTATCGGCCTGCATCCCGAAGTGCGGCATGAACTGGAAGAACGGCAGCGGCAGGAACAAGAATTATTCATGCAGCAAGAAACTCCGATGCGGCAGGAATACATACAGGGCAGTATCGGTGCAGCCGTGGACGGTCGTGACCTGCAACTACTCAACGAAAGCAAAGGCTGGTATCGTGAGGAGAAACATGGCCGGGAAGTAGAGGTCAGTGACATTGCCGTGCAACCGGCACAGACGGAGGGTAAATACAAGATGTCCGCTGTTATTGACGGACAGGTCATCAGCCACGAAATCAGCCAGAAAGACTACGACAAGTTTCTTGCTGTGGATGATTACCACCGGATGAAACTTTTTTCGAAGATTTTCAACGAGGTGGATATGAAGACACGTCCTGAAGCGAACAAGGGGCTTGGCGTGAAGATATTCGCTGCCCTTACCGCCGGTGCTGTGGTGGCATCGGAAGTCGCACATGGCTTCCATCACCACCACTCTCCGGAGTTCTATGGCGAACGTTTCAGCGGACCGCCACATCCATACTTCAAGCCCGGTGTAGATACACCGAGAGATGTGCCATCCGTAATTTCGAGGCACAGATGAATCAAGATATTAATGAAATGAGAAGAGGGAGGTAAACCTATGAGAGACGGAGACCTTACATACGATGACTTTCTGCAACGACTAAACATCCAGGACGTATTGATTGACGCAGGGTATCACCTGAACCGTCGTGACGGTCTGCGCTATCCCTCGTATGTTCGTTTGGACAGCGACGGCAGACGTATCCGTGGTGACAAATTTATTGTGACACAACAAGGAAAATGCTGTTTCCACGCACAACAACAGAAAGTTTATAACATCATTTCCTTCATCAAGGAGCATCCGCACTTTTTCACGGAGTACCATGCGGGTATGTCTCCGGACAGACTGGTGAATCTTGTCTGTAACAGATTACTGAACATTCCTGTCACTGAACGGAAAACCCGAATAGTGAACCCTAAACGAGATGTAAAGCCATTTGACATAGCGGATTACGACATTCATAAGTTCAATCCGCAGAATCGGGAAACGCAGAAAAAATTTTATCCTTATTTTAAAAGCCGAGGTATCGACCTTTATACACAATATGCCTTCCATCGGCATTTTTATCTGGCTACGAAACATCGGGAGGACGGTGCGACCTACACGAACCTGTCCTTTCCACTAACCTGCCCAAAGGCGACGGAGCGATTGTGGGACTTGAAGAACGAGGACGTGCCCGTATGGACGGGAGCGGCAGCTACAAAGGCAAAGCCGCAGGGAGCAATTCAAGCGAGGGACTGTGGATTGCCAGCCCTGCCCGCACTTCTCTCATCTCCGCCAAACATATCTATTGGTTCGAAAGTGCTTATGATGCGATGGCATATTACCAACTTCATCAGGCACAGAACAAGGATCTGCGAAAGGCGGTATTCATCTCTACCGGAGGGGCACCGAGCCAGCAGCAATTCATAGGAGCGATAAAAGCAACTCCCCATGCCTCACATCATCTTTGCTTCGATCATGACCGTGCCGGACAAGTCTATGCTATCCACTTTGCTCTCACTCATGCAGGCTGGAACTTCTCCACCTGTCTGTCACAAACCGGCAGACTGATTGTACAGAACAACAGCGAAGACTATTCACAGTATGAAATAGAACTTGAACCATTCAATTTTGAAAAGATTACAGCCATTCTGGGTATAAATGATGCAAAACAAAATTTGAAGAATGGGGAGCGTGACGACATGGGAATTGGTGACGGCTATCTACAGGAAATGAGAATGGTTTGTATGGATGAGTACGACATGGCTCGTGACGAAGGTTCTGCCAGTGAGGAAGAATTAGAGAAAATGAGAAGCAATCTGGAAGCCATCGAAAAAGCGATTGATGCTTCCATTTCCGGTCCGGAAGCTACAGGATGCATCTTGTATGAATCTGCCGCAGAGGGTTATAAGGATTGGAACGACCAGCTACTCGGCAAACGGATAAAACCAGAGAAGGACAACCTTGACGATTGGGAGATCAGCGGTAAAGCCACGCTGAATCATGCCTTGTCCGATTTGCCCGAAGTCAATCCGGAACATATCCGAAACGGATTATACGACGAAGCAGACCATGAGGCTGTGCGAAAGCGTCTTGAACGTGCGGACAGAGTAATATTCTCCTTTGAAACCAATGACCAAGGAATGTCAGATAAGGGTTTTCAGGAAATGTACAAGATACGGGAAGAACTTGCCCGGTTGGAAGTGGATATAACCAATTCTCTTTCCGGAATGAGAGAAGACTTTCATTCCCGTTTTCACCGATAATCCATAAAACCTATGCAGAGAACTTGTCACAAAACCATTGTCATCCATCCACATACCGGGCAATTTGTCATCAACGAGCTGCCCACTCTCGTGCTGTGCGGCACTGTATGGGTGTACGGAGGCATGGAAGGGCTGCCATTGACAGCTATTGCCACAGTAATTGCCTTGATACTCTCGTTACTGTTACTCTACCGTTATCTCTACCTGCGGCGAATCCGTTATTGCATCGGCACGGAACAACTTGTCAGTGAATACGGTATTATCCGTCGCAAAGTGGATTATATGGAGCTATATCGTATCGTGGATTTTCAAGAGCACCAAAGCCTGCTGCAACAATTTTGTGGGCTGAAAACCGTACGTATCCTTTCAATGGACAGAAACACGCCCCGTCTTGACCTGATCGGTATCTTCCATAGGGACGACCTCGTGTCAATTATCCGTGAACGGGTAGAAACTAACAAACGAAAAAAGGGAATATATGAAATCACGAATCATTAGTCTGGGGCTGGTTGCCTCGCTGGTATGCCTGCTTCCACAGGTGGCAGAAGCCCAAATTGCGGCTTCCAATCCGTTGGAATGGACTGCATTGGCCGAAGGTAACGAACTGATAAACGGGCAGATTGAAAAACAAATAAAGGGACAGACACAAACAGCCTTGCTCCAAAACAGCATCGCTACCGAGTTCAACCAAATCCACAAGTGGGAGAAGCAGTACAACAGTTACCTCAAGACAGCAAGCGGTTACGCTTCATCACTGAAAGCCTGTACGCATCTCTACAATGACGGTGTGCGGATTTTCCTCACGCTGGGGAAATTAGGCAAGGCCATCCAAAACAATCCGCAGGGCATTGTGGCCAGTATGAACATGAACAACCTCTATATAGAAACAGCAACGGAACTTGTCTCTGTTTTTACATTGCTGAATGACGCTGTGGCCAAAGGTAGCAACGAAAACATGCTTACGGGGGCAGAACGCAGCAAGACGCTATGGGCGTTGAACGACCAACTATCGGATTTTAGCCGGAAGTTACATCTGCTCTATTTGAGCATACGGTACTATACTTTCAATGATGTGTGGAACAACGTAACGGCAGGAATGCTTGACCGTGACAACGGTGAGGCAGCTCGTATGGCTCTGTCCCATTGGCACAGGGCGGCAGCTCTCGTCCGATAAAATATATCAGTTATGAAATGGACAATTTGGATAAGTATATTACTGCTGTGTCTTACCGGTATCGGTGAGGTACAAGCGCAGAATGACCCTGTACTGGCCGGAATGATTGCAGTATATACCGAAAAGGCAGAGAAGGAGCTGAAGAATCAGGAAAAGGTCATGCTGATGCAGACCACCGGACATATTTGGACAAAAGAAGAAGTGCAGGCGACAACAGACCTGCAACGAGAGTTTAATAACTATCTAAACTCTTTCCGGTCAATAGTCTGCTATGCGGCGCAAACTTATGGGTTCTATTATGAGGTATCGAGCTGACAGACAATATGGCGACTTCACCAAACAATTGAAGCGAAGTCCAGCCAATACGCTTGCCGTAGCCCTATCCACACAGCGCAACAAGATTTATAGGGAACTGATGATGAACAGCGTGGAAATAGTGAACGATATACGCACAGCGTGCCTTTCGGAGAACAAGATGACGGAAAAAGAGCGTATGGAAATTGTCTTTGGCATCCGTCCAAAGCTCAAAACTATGAACACAAAGCTGCAACGACTGACCAAAGCGGTAAAGTACACGACAATGGGCGACATTTGGCGGGAAATCGACGAGGGTGCACGTCCCGAAGCTGATAAACGTAGTATCGTGGACGCAGCCAAGCGACGTTGGCGACAGATTGGAAAGAATGTAAGACCTTAAAAATGTAATGATATGGGAATTTGGGATTCAATATTAAAATATGGCGGCAAAGCAGCAAAAGCTACCGGAAGAAGTATGGGACATGCTGCACTGCATCCTTCACAAACCTTACGGGGCACAGGACAAGCCGTCAAGACCGCAGCCATCGGCGGTGCAGTCGGTTATGTGGGTTGGGAGAAACTAACCACAGATAAGAGCGTGGTACATATCGTAAGCGATGCGGTCATAGGGAAATCGGCTACGGATACCCTTGCAGATGCAGCGGACGGTGTGCGAGAACTGACAAGCAAAGCCGGAGAAGCAGTCGGTTCCGTCAGCGGTACGGTAGCCGGCATAGACTCAAAACTGGGTGGAGTATCGAATTTTCTACGGCAAGTCTCCAATGGCGGAGTTTCCGATATGTTCGGTAACTTTTTCCGTAATCTCGGACAGGGTAACGTGTCGGGATTGAGTATAGCGGGACTGGTCGCAGCAGCATTTCTTATATTCGGACGCTTCGGCTGGCTGGGCAAGATTGCCGGTGCATTTCTCGGCATGATGCTTATCGGTAACAATGCCGGTATTTTCCGCACACCTGATACGAGAAGCATACAACGAATACAGACACCCGCTCTTCCCGTTGAAGAACAGACGAATAGCGGGGGGATGAAAAGATAAGAATAAGAATCAAATATAATCACATAATGAAATATACAGAAGAAATGATCCTGCAATCCGAAAGTGGATACTGTATGCCTTTTGAAGAACGGAAGGGCAAGGATGTGAAACTATCGCTCGGCTATGGCGAACAAACCGATCCGACAACGGGCAAAACATATTTTCATCATGGCATCGACTTCGATGTACGGTGTTACACACTGGCGGCTGTCGCCAGCGGTATCGTGTCAGGTATAGGCAATGACCCTATACTCGGCATCTGCCAAACTATACGCTATGGGGAGTATGAAGTGACCTATGGGCATTTGTCAAATGTCTTCGCCCAGTTCGGACAGCGTGTCAAGGCCGGACAGACTGTAGCTTTAAGCGGTGACAAGCTGCATATCGGGATACGCTTCAAGGGTGAGGAACTGAATCCGCTGGAATTTCTAACCATGCTGTATGGGAATATCCAAGCATTGTGTCATGCTGATGGAGCGAAGCGGCAACATCTCCCAACATGGAGATGGCACTGACCACCGATTACGAGCAGGACAGACAGGAAATAGAGGAATTGATGCTACGTTTCCTGCCCTACTACATGGAAGACTTACAGCGTGGTGCATACCGACTTCCTCCACATACGGAGCAGTCACTCCGCCATGTCTTTACAATGGGAGCAGTCAAAGAATATTTCTATGAAAATATGCCAAGTATATCCAACCCACTCGGACTGGGACATAAAGCAATGCCGCTTGCTTGTAAGGTGCAGAACCTACTCATTGCGGACTTCCTGCATTACCTTGCCCTACGGCATGGCGTGTACTTATCGACGATGGGCGATGATGTAAAAAAAAACTCTACGACGAAGCCCTGACCCATAGTGGTATCATTGACCCACTGGCAGAATTAGACATAGACATCCAGAGCTTTGACATACCGAGAGCAGTCACGGTATATCCTGACCGGGCCGGTGTGCGCTGGTGGACGAAAGCATGGTTTAATAACCGGGAAGAGGGCGAAGCATCGGTGGAGATTGCGCGAGAACAAGCGATACGCTTCATTCACGACAACATCGAGAAGGATGTATGGCTGGAAGAGTTTTATCCCAAACAGATGGAAATTTACCACAACGCCATCGAGCAGACAAAAGAGCAATTATTAATGAATAGAATAGGATAAACATATAATACACTATGGACGGAATCAAGCATAGCGGACGGTTTGCAGAAATGGAACGCCTCGTGAACGACTATTTCAACTGCCATATCGCACCCATCATGTCAAAAACGCGGACTGACCTCATGCGGAATCAGGGAGAGGAAATGAAAGAATATTCCACCTCTTTAGGTGGTATTCTCAGTATGATGGCATCTTCGGCACAACCAATGAGCGACCCCTATCAAGCACTCAAGGTCACAGGCGAATGGAACTCCAAAACAACAGAGGACTATATCGAGATGTGCAAGACGGAGATACCGGTTCCGAGGAAATGCAGCAAGACCTTGCGTATATGGCCGGGCAGTGGCGGGATACCGTCGTGCAGGAAATCGGAAGGGCACGTTACAATGAGTTGTCAGAACAGCTCGGTTGTGACCTCGCCTATGCCTATATGGACCACCGGATAGAGGAACTGATGATTGACCGGTTGGTGAAAGAACGTATGCCCAAGTCTTCCGCTGACTACATCATCCGAAAGGCTGCCGAATCGAGTCTGCTGGGATTATCGCAGACGTTAAGCCGTTCACCGCTGACCGATGAAATAGAGGCACGAGGCGAAGCAGCTTACCGCCCGAACAGATGGGAAAAAGGTACGGGATGGATGTTGGGCACAGCCGCAGATACCTGATGATGGGTGGTACTGGTTCATGGACGACACTGGCAAAGTTTACCGGTGCAGATGTGGCTATTGCAGCCATCACCAATCATTTTGAAGGCAAGAAGCCTGATACCCTTTCAGTAGAACAGTGCATCAGTAAAGGAGTGTTCGGCAGAGACAGAAACGTATTCGACGATTTTCGCAAAGAGGCAGCCCAAATACAAATCAAAGAGAACACGGCGATTGGTACAGACAACAAGCAACTGAAAAAGAAAATCCCTGTCATGGACTTTGGCTTCATGGAATGGACACAAAACCAGAATAGCGGTTTATTGTGGCCGAATGTACAGAGCAAGGAAGAACAGAAATATGAGGAACGGTACAAGGATGTGCCGATTGTTGTTGCTCCCGGACAGGAAGAAGCCTACTTGCAGTCTTTGGAACAATGTGACAAAGCGAAAATGGTCAGGACAGAACAGGATGAAATTATGAAAGAAGAGAAGCATGAAACTGTTGTTCCTGCCAATGATGCGGAACAACATGTACAAACGATACAAAGTGCGCAAGTAGCACAGGGAAACGGTTGGGGCGGACTGCTTGGTATGCTGGGACTGGATGGCATAGGTAATATCACAGGCAATCTCGGTTATGTAATGGCCATGCTCCCTGATGTTCTACTGGGAATATTCACAGGCAAGACAGAATCATTGCATTTGGAAGACAATATGTTACCGATAGCGAGCATTGTGGCGGGTATGTTTGTGCGTAACCCGTTGCTGAAAATGCTCCTGATAGGCCTGGGAGGTATGAACTTGTTGAATAAGGCAGGACACGAAGCCTTGAAAGAACGAACAGAGGGAAAACTGAACGTAACAAATGAGAACAATGTGCAGTACCGACGCTATACAAATGAAACTCTGAACCCACGTATAGTAAACCCTGTATTGCAAGATAGTACGTTGATTGCCACGATAGACCGAGTACCGTGTACCATCCAGTTGTCACCGATTGTAGCAGAAGCCTACCGTACCGGGGCATTGCCTTTGAACACGCTGGCAAATGCTGTCCTTGCCAAGAACGACCAGCTTCGCCAGGCTGCCGCACGGAATTATGAGGACGGAAAACTGGAAACCATCGTGCGCCCACGGGGTATTCAATAATCCTATAATCAAATAAACGATGAAAGAAAAATCGCAAATCGAAAAGAAAGCCGAGGAAAAACAAATCACCTTGCTTTCTACGGCTTTGAGTGAAGCCTCGAATGCCGGTGGACACTGGCTCAACGCATCAGGAAAGGGATACCCGCGCTTCTATCCAAAGGGTGTTTCTGTCAGCGCATTCAATGCACTATTCATGACGCTGCATTCTGATAAAAATGGATGCAAAACCAACCAGTTCACGCTATTCAGCGATGCCAAGGCACAAGGAGCCTCGGTGCGTGAGAATGAGCAAGGCGTTCCATTTTTGTTTTATAATTGGAACAAGTACGTTCACCGCAATAATCCAGAACAGGTTATCAGTCGTGATGACTACATGAAACTGTATGAAGAGGAACAAAAATTATATAAAGGTGTACATAACCGTGAAATTCGCACTTTGTTCAACATTGACCAGACGACACTACCCTACGTGGATAAGGAGCGATACGAAACGACGTTGCGGCGGTATGGAAGTGCAGTGGAAAGAGGATATACGGAAGCTGACAACCGACGGTTGCATATTCAATTCAACGACTTCCTACTGAGGATGCGAGACAACCTTGTGCCTGTTCGTTTGGATGGAAGCGGTGTACCCCACTACGAAACAGATAAGGATGCGGTCTATATGCCGCGACAAAGAGAGTTCAGACATTATCACGACTATATACAGGAAGCCTTGCGGCAAATCGTGAGTGCTACCGGACACCAACAACGATTAGCGCGTGAAGGTATGGTGATGAAGAACGGTGTGGCTCCTTCGGAGGATGCTGTCAGACAGGAACGGTTGGTAGTGGAACTGGCTTCAGGGATTAAAATGTTGGAACTGGGGTTGCCAGCACGGTTGTCTGAAGAAAGTCTGAAGACAGTGGAATACTGGTGCCGGGAGCTAAAAGAGAACCCGAACTTGATGGACGCTCTCGAAAGTGACGTAAACAATGCCATCGAAGTAATCAATAAAGCGGAATGGGGCGAGAAAATCGAATACGCCACCATGCGCAACCGGCGAGACACTTCAACCATGCAGGAGCAAATGCCCAAACATTATTTTGTGTCGAACGAGATTCGGCAGCATCCGGATAAAGAAACGAAAAAAATTGTGCTTGTTATTGACCCACAGGCAAAAACCGCAGATGTAATTCTTCCAGCAGGGGCTTCTACAGAGGTAGATAACGAGATACCGGGAATGAACAAGGGACGTATCATGCGAGCGTTGCAGAAAGATGGAATCGAGCAGGTACGCTTCTACAATACGGATGGTGCATTAGGTTATCGACCCGATGACAGTTATTTTGCCGAGAAGATAATTATGCTGGCCCGGCTGAAGAATTGGGCAATGGAGAAACTCTCCACACTGGACGTGGCGTCAGCGGTCAAACAGGCGAATGAGATCGGATTTGACCACGTAGAGATGATTCAAGATGATAAGAAACGATGGGCACTTTATATCAAACCCGAAAATAAGAGCGGATATAGCATCTATCCTGATAAAGAAGATATAAACCGCTTCTTTTCAACACTCAAGCAAGCAATGGATAACATCGGTAAGGTTCGGATGGAACTGGCGCACAAGTATTATGCGCTGGCCGAGGTCAAACCTGACCTGAAGGTGGATTTGTTCAGCAGCGAAATGCCGGAAATAGACTTGAACCGTATCCAGCGTGTTTCGGTTTTCAAAACCAAACAAGACGGCATACAATGCGTCGCAACTATTGATGGGCAGAAACAGCCTGCCCGAAGTGTCACTCCGCAACAGTGGCAGCGGATGTGGATAGCGGAAGAGCGTGACAGCTACAAACGTCATTTGGCAGCTACCTTATTCGCAGACGTACTACAAAAAGGACAATCGCAGGAGGCACACACCGGAGAGAAACAACAGAAAGAAGCAGAGTTGTGGCCGATAGAAACGGTAGCGCAGGAACGGACGGAATCAGACAACAAGGGTATTTCACCGGAACGGCAGTTGTGGGACAAACTTAAAGCGAATCATCCCGATGCCTTGCAACTGCTTCGCACGAAAGATGGTTATCGGCTCTATAACGAAGATGCGGTACAGGGTGCAAAGATATTGGGCATAACCCTAAAAGAGTATCCGGAAGGGGACATTACGGCTTCAACGGAATTTTCAACGGAGCAGCTCGACAACTATCTGTCTAAGCTCGTCCGTGCCGGGGCACGGGTTGCTATAAGTGACATGGAGGAACAAGAAACACACAGAGGTTTTCATAGATAAGGAGTAAGGAAATGAGCAAGAACCAACAATACGCAATGAAATATGCAGAGTATGCTATGGAGCAGATGCGCCGGTACGGAATCCCCGCATCCGTGACGTTGGCACAAGGCATACTGGAAAGTTCCAACGGGCAAAGCCGTTTGGCGCAGAACGAGAACAATCATTTTGGCATCAAGGCTACGCTGCATGGATTGCCGAAGGAGGAAGGTATGGTATATATACTGACGATAAGCCGAATGAGAAGTTTTGCAGTTATGACAGTGTGGGTGATTCATACGAACACCACTCCCGTTTTTTAAAAGAAAACAGCCGCTATGCCCAATGTTTTGCACTTTCGCCCGACGATTACAAGGGTTGGACACAAAATATCGAACAGGCCGGTTATGCCACAGGCGGAGAATATGCCGAGAGTCTGCAACGGATTATAGAGCAAAATGGCTTACAGCAGTATGACAAACTGGTGATGCAGGAAATGGAGACACAGGGTAAGCGGTTCGGTACGGAACATAATCCTCTCCGAACGTCTGAAAATTCAGAGTATGGTGCGAAGTACTCATTCCCGGTAGAGCGTGAAGAGTTTCTTTTTGTTACCTCGCCTTTCGGTATGCGGCAAGATCCGATGGACAACACGAAACAACAGATGCACAAGGGAATTGATATCCGTTGCAATGGCGATGCGGTACTGGCTACTGAGAACAACGGAAGGTGGTGGCTGTGAATCAGAATAAGAACACGCCCGGTGGAAAATCGCTGACTGTGGAATATACCAGAACGGATGGCAGCAAGGTACAATGTACTTATATGCACCTTAAGGAGGTTACTGTAAAGGTCGGTGATGTAGTACAAGCCGGTGGGAAGCTCGGCACATCGGGCAACACAGGTACACGTACAACGGGCGAACATCTACATTTCGGCGTGACAAACTTCTATGCAGACGGAACAAAGCGTGACATCGACCTGCGGCTTATCTGACTGAAATCGCACAGAAAGGTAATATCAAATTGGAAGTGTTGCACAACGGGAACAGCCTGCTCACCCGATATAAAGGAACAGAAGAGAATGCCGCCGGCAAAAACCTTTCGCCCGACGGATGGATGAAGAAGTTGCTTTCGTCAGAGGATAGCGGTGTGGGAATGTCAGGATGCAATGACCCTATAGTAGAGATGGCGATGACAGCCTTTAGTTCCCTTATGCTATTGGCCGTACAAATCGACAACAAGAACGAGGAGGAGCAAAAGACTGCCATATCCAAACAAATGGATAGTGGACGCATCAATCTGAAATCATTATTACCGGGCATGAAAAACTGCGAACTGGCAATCAGTGAAAATGGAAAGGCTATTCTGCGAGTGAACAATGGAGAACTGCGCATGTCACGTGAGTTGACTACTGCGGAGTTAAGCCGTCTGTCGGCAACACTGAATAACAATACTCTCACAGAAGAAGCCAAAAGGATACGTGTAACCGGTATGCTGAATACGGTTATCCTCTCGGAAGCGGCTTCACAGAATTTTGAACAAGGGATGTCCCAACAGCAGGGACAGACAGAGAACCTAAAAAGATAGAAGCGTGGCGATATGGTAAAATGCGTGATGATACAGCTATGCAGATGTCTGTTCGGACTGTCCTACCTTGCCTTGTATGTCCTGCTCTGCTACCAACTCTTCGGCTGGGTAGCAACGCTCATTATCGTGAGCGTTCAACTGTTCCTTGCCGGATGGCTGATCTGGGCAATGATACGAGCACCCGATTAAGAGCAATGATTTAGCAGTTCAACAACAAATCATGGCAACACAGTTGTCGGGTGATTATGTATCACATTAAAAGACAATAGAAATGATAAAATGTAATGTTACGGTATGTGGCGTTATCGGACGTGATGCGTCGATACGCACCAATAAGGAAGGGAAAACGTTCCTGGTTTTTCCTCTTCGAGTAATGATCCCTGACACAGACGGGAAGACTATGCTATTGAGGTGGATGTCAGCAAAGATACTGCCGGAAAGGAGGTTTCCAAATATCGAAATGGTTCCCGCATCGAGGTTTCGGGGACAATGTATCTCAAACACCGTGGTGACAAACTTTATTTCAATCTTTTTATTAACGAAATTCGTACAGCTACGGCAGATGCGAAAGATACGGTCAAGGGCGAATTAGTATTTCGAGGTAAGGTCGGGCAGCATATCGAGGAAAAAAGGGATAAGAAAGACCAGCCTTACACAATGTTTTCGGCATTCAGTACGGAGAAAGTAGAGAATGGCTTTGAATACCAATGGGTACGTTTTTTCTGTTTTGGCAAAGAACGCGAAGCATGGTTACAGCCGGGCGTGCGAGTGGATGCCAAAGGTGAAATATCCCTTTCGGCATATAACGGAAAGCTGAATGTTTCATGCAAGGTGGAAGAACTTGTACAGTATGTAGCAGATTCGTCTAATTCCAATCAGTAAAGGATATGGCCGGATATAAAAAACAGCACACGGACGGGCCGAACAGCGAAGATAAAGCATTAGACCTCTTCGCTGAAATGATGATTGAGAAAATCGAGAGTATCCGTAAGGATTGGAGAAAGCCATGGTTCACGGAAGAAGCGTTACAATGGCCCTGCAATCTTTCCGGACGCGAGTATAATGCATGAATGCCATTATGTTGCTTATACATTGTGAAAAGGAAGGTTACAAGATTCCGCGCTTCTGCACTTTTGAGTGTGTACAACGGCTCAACAAATCCGATAAGGACAATCAGGAGAAACCTCGTGTTTCTGTACTTCGTGGAGAAAAATCATTCCCAATCATGCTGACTACATTCACCTGCATACACAAGGATTCTGGTGAGAAGATTAAGTATGATGACTACAAAAAACTATCTGATAACGAGAAGAAGGAATACAATGTTTATCCTAAGATGCAGGTATTCCGAGTCTTTAACGTGGCACGTGCGTCCGTAATGGTCGCGTAATAAATATCTCGATAATAAGAGATTAGGTTAGTGTTCAAAGTTAGAAATAAACAATAGACCTATCCCCGACTGACTTACTCGGAGAGGAAACTCAAAGAGGAACACAGCACGTCAGTAAAGCGATAAGTTAGCTAATTGCCATGCTACGACTGAATTGCAAGGGGAAAGACAGATATGAGGATGAAGCCTGATTGGTTGAATGATAGTTCAGTGACAGAAGTTGAAGTTGTGGCGAAAGGCAGTTATATACGCCACATCATGGTACTACAGCCCATTGCGCGAGGGCAAGTAGCAAGAACAAGCCATGACACGACCGCAGTAAGTGGAGAAAAGAACGAAAGTCGCATCCGACAATCTGTTGCCTATCGAAAGATAGACGTTATTACGTGGTTAAACGGAGATTACCTAAATCGGAACGCCGTAAGGCTATGAGGATTTGCCTCTGAATATCCGACAAGGTAACGGAACTCCCGTAGTAGTCTGAGCAAGGGAAAACCTTGTACATGGCGAAGGGGAGTAGTTAGTAACTTTAATACAAACAAAAGAAAACGAGAGATTCGTTATGAGAAATCCAGAGATTGTATTAAACACATTATGCCAGCACAGTAAGGTCTCGGACTATAAGTTTGAGCGACTGTACCGCATTCTGTTCAACAAAGAGATGTTCTTCATTGCCTATCAGCGCATATATGCGAAGCCAGGCAATATGACTCCAGGCACAGATGGTCAGACTATCGACCAAATGAGCATTGGAAGAATTGAACGTCTCATCGAAACACTTAGGAATGAATCCTACAAGCCGCATCCTGCTAAAAGGGTGTATATACCAAAGAAGAACGGCAAGAAACGCCTCTTGGTATACCATCCGTAGAGGACAAGCTTGTGCAAGAGGTAGTTCGGATGATTCTTGAAGCCATCTATGAGGGCACTTTGAAAGCACCTCTCATGGTTTCAGACCTCATAAGAGCTGCCACACAGCTCTGACAAGCATTCAAAGGACTTTTACAGGTGCAAGTGGTTTATTGAGGGAGACATAAAAGGCTTCTTCGATAACATAGACCACGATGTACTCGTCAGCATTATGCAAGAGCGTATTGCAGATGAAAGGTTTCTTCGTCTTATCAGAAAGTTTCTCAAAGCGGGGTACATCGAAGACTGGAAGTACAACAACACGTATTCGGGAACTCCTCAAGGTGGAATAATCAGTCCTATTTTGGCAAACATCTATCTTGACAGGTTCGACAAGTACATGAAAGAGTATATTTCACACTTCGACAAAGGGAAAGAAAGGGCTCACAACAAAGAATACTGTTGTCTCAACACGAAAACAGTAAACCTAAGGAAGAAATGGAAAGCGGAAACAGATGAAACTGTAAAAGCAGAACTGTTGATGAAAATAAAAGCCATGCACGAAGAGAAAAATAAGATGACATACAGACTTCCAATGGATGAGAATTATCGGAGATTGAAATACGTGAGGTACGCAGACGATTTTCTGATTGGAGTTATAGGGTCAAAAGCAGATTGTGAACGAATCAAGGCAGACATCACAGAATATATGATGAACAACCTTAAACTCGAACTTTCTGCTGAGAAGACACTCATAACTCACGCAAAAGAGAACGCTAAATTCCTCGGTTTTGACATCACCGTTAGGACATTGGATGTGTTTAAAAGGAACAGCAAAGGAATCAAAAAGCGAGAATTTGTTGGAAAGGTCATGCTTATGCTCTCTTCTGAAACAGTGAAAAAGAAGCTTCTTAGCTACGATGCTGTAAAGTTTACGAACGTAAACGGCAAAGATGTATGGAAGCCAAAATCACGGGAGAAAATGGTCGGTATGAAACCCGAAGACATCCTTGCACAATTCAACTTGGAAATCAAAGGCTTCTACAACTATTACTGTATAGCCAACAATGTTTCGTCAACATGTGCCGATTTCGGCTACATTATGGAGTATAGTCTTTATATGACTCTTGGTCAAAAATTAAGAAGACATGTAGGGCAAATCAGAGACAAGTACCGTAAAGGCAAGAATTGTCATCCCATATAAGGATGCAAAAGGCAAAGAACGGTTCAGAACACTCTATAAAGAGGGATTCAAACGTAAAAGCTCATTAACGGACGATTTTCTCGACCGTACCCCATGCACTATGTATGTTCCCAAACCAAGCCTTGCAGAAAGGTTGAAACAGCAAACCTGTGAAATGTGTGGTGCAACTGACACTAACGTCGTAATGCATCATATACGCACTCTTGTTGGGGTAAAGGGAGAAACTCCATGGGGCAAGTTGATGTTGTCGAGACATCGTAAGACGCTTGTAGTGTGTGAATCTTGTAATGCTATAATTCAGTTTCATGGGAAATAATGTGAGCTTACTAATGGCAAGCCGTATACACGGAGACGTGTACGTACGGTTTAGGGGCAGGTATGCGGAAACCTGCCGCCGTAAGGCGGTAAGGCGCTGCATACCGAGCCTACAGACCAACTTGCAGGAGGCAAGACCGGAGCTGTGGCAAAAACTCGAAAAGGAGTATTCGCTACCGAAGATTGAGAACGGAGAGTATTTCAGCTTCGCTCCCGTCGATGCGCTGATAAAGGACAATCTGTGGATTTGTCCGATCAAACCACAGCATCAGGATAACGCTTACTACTCTATATCGAGAAATGAAATCGTTGTGCCGGAAAAGGAACAGTTCAAATCTGGAGAGGCGTTCTATGGAACACTATTCCATGAGATGACACACTCGACCGGTGCGGAAGGAGTTCTCGACCGTATCAAGCCGACAACTTTCGGCTCGGCAGAGTATGCGCGCGAAGAATTGGTAGCCGAGTTAGGCAGCGCATTGGTTGCCCAACGTTACGGCATGACGAAACATATAAAAGAGGACAGTTGTGCCTACCTCAAAGGATGGCTCGACGAATTGAAGGAATCGCCACAATTCATCAAGACAACTCTGTTGGATGTGAAAAGAGCGGCTTCTCTGATTACCCAAAAGGTGGATAAGATTGCACTGGAATTGGAGCAGAACATTGATGAAGAGCAAACAGTAGCACCGAAAGAAAAAGTGTATTATTCTTCCGTGGCCTATCTTCAGCTTACCGATGACACGATGCGGTTGGACGCATTCAAGGATAAGGGGGACTACGAAGGACTGCTGACTCTCGCCAAGGAGTATTATGACGGTAACGGCATTAACGAAGAATATACTTATTCTTCTCCCATACAGAACCGAGGAGACAATCTTTTGATTGAGGACAAGGATTTTGCTGTGGTGTACAATGGGAGTGTCGGGGGAACTTATGAAGTGATGCTGAAATTCACGGAAAAGGAAGTACGCGACCATATCAGGCGTTATGGTATCGAACATGCTGGAGATACATTAAAAGGGGTAGCCAAGGAGATGGCTGCGGAACAATTCGCTATCATGACACAACAAAAGATTCCTGCATTTGAAATGCCGAATGGTGATGTGCTGTATGTCAGCTATAATAAAGAATCCGACATGATAGATATCGGGCCGGTTACTAATGCGGGACTTGTCGCACAACATCGTTTCCCATACGACCATAATGCTTCGTTGGATGCCAACCTGCAAACCGTGAACGAAAAGCTGAATAATATGGAGGAATACCGGGAAGAGCTACAAGAAGCAGAGTACAGCGGCGGAATGCGCCGATAAAACGGAAAAAGATGCGGAGCTGTTTGCTCCGTACCTTTTCTTGAATTTATTTTATTACTCTAACAAATTATCTATCATAGACTGTAAATTTGTTATATCGCAATACTGATTATGTCCCCCTCTGTAATCTTTCGCGTGTTGGGCTGTCCGGATTAAGAAAGAATCGAGTTCTATTTTTACACCGCTACCCATTCGGGACAAACCGGAAGAGTGACTGATGTAACGAATTTACCGTTACGTTCTATGAAACAAGAGGTATTATAATGCCCCTTTAAGTTGAATGTTACTTTTGCGCCAACGGCTGTTGCGTACTTGGAAATCTCACGTACTAAGGCCGTTTGGAAACTGCGGTATTTTTTTGAAACATAGACTCCTGCATCTGCAAGGATTGCGTTCTGCCATTTGGTATAAAAATTCTGTGCCATATTTTTAATATTAATTCTGTAAATAATTCTCCCAATTCTCTTTGTCAATAGTTAATTTGTTCATTTCCCAATCGTATTCCACTTCCGGCATATCAGAATAAGGGAAATACACAGTGTAGCCTATCTGTCCATAAGAACAATGTAGCGGTATAACGCAAATCTCCTGACCACAATAAGGCTGTGGCGTACAATATTTCTTCCAATCAAAACGACCTGCTGCTATATTGCAGCAAAGTAATTTTAGAGTTACTATACCTTTCCAACTCTGAAAATCTTTTTTATAACCTTTTTTCATACTACTAATGTGCTATATTATAATAAACTTCGGGTTCACTTGACACGTTGTAAATCCAGCTTCCGCAACGTACCAATAGAGCATTCTTGCCATAATAGAGTTTCTTCATTCCGGTTATACTTCCTGTTATGTGAAAGTTAGGGAAACGACTGATGTTTATTTTCTGTGCATCGCATCTGTAGAGTGTTTTAGTTCTCATTGCATTTATTTTTTTAAGTTGTTTTTTATTTCCCTCTTCTTGAAGCCTTCCGACTTTACCCAAGAGGTTGTTTCATGTGCATTTTCAACGGTGGATGCAAGAACTATGAGCAAGTAACCGGAATGAAATTTTATGAATACCGGAATCTGTGATTGCGGAAGGTTACGTCAAATTTCATTTCAGGTAGCAACAGCGGTACTTGAACATCGTTTGCCACCGTACCTTTGCGCACGAAACAAACAATGGTGCATGTCGGGACTGTGAGAATGTAATACAATTAGAACAGGTAATATAGAATCGGTAAAAGAGGCTGTGAATTGGTAACAGAGGTTCGGCAGAACATGGTCTATAAAAGTAACCGGACTGTTATATAGGAAGATGATAACCACCCGCTTGAGTTGCGGGTGGCTTTAAAAAAATTATATGGAGTATCAGAAGTGATAGTCGATGACTCCTCCGATATAGAGTATCGTTCCCGGTTCAAGCGTACAGACAAACTCCATAAATGCAAAAGATTTTTCGGCAAATGACTGGTATCCCTCTCCGTCCAAATAGAAATGATACGCAATATCCAATGGATTTTCCAATGCCTTTTCAAGTTGATAAACAGGGCCTACAAACTCCAACATATTTTCCGTCGTAATAGCTTCAGCTTTCTTACGGATGTTAGTCACAAAGTTCTCTTTCCATTGTTCCACACCACCAATGTAGCGTATGGTGTCATCACCTACAAGTTCGAACATATCTTTTGGTAGAGCAGTATTGACCAAATAACGAATATCCTCCTTACGTTCTTCGTCATCTATCTCCGCACAATAGTCATAGAAACTGCCATCTCCTTGATGGAGAGTGTCTTCATTCAGATAGTTTTCTTTTTCTATCCACATTTTAGAAATCTGAAAAATTCGGCTGTGCATAATTTTGAAATTTAAATGATTAAACTTTATTCCCTTTACTTGAAGCTCTTTCGGCTTCTTGTCAGGAATGATTTTTATGCGAAATTGACAGCAAGGAAAGGATGGATAAGGCAAGTAAACAGTGAATGGAATGAAGTGGAATACCCAAATCTTCGATATGCGGAAGGCTGCCACAAGTATCCGGGAACTGTTAGCGCAGCGTTACTTGACGACCATTCTAAAGCTGTATCTTTGCATACAAAATCTCTCAGATAAGAACTGCCGATGTGCGATATAAAGAATATCTATAAAAGACTGGAGAAGCACTCTGAGACTGTATAAAAGGACTGAAGGCGACAAAGTCTCCAATCTGCATGAAATCAGAGAAGCTTATCGGATAATGATAGTTCGCTGCACGCTGTCAGCATACCGTCATTTCGTTTTCTGCATCGGATTAGTCTTAGCCTGCGGCATATTCATAGATGTTACAGAAAGAATTGTCGTTTTCATCTTTCCGTTGTTCGGCAATAGCAAGAATTTCTGTTATTGATTCGACAGACTGACCGCTTATCACCTCAAACCACTTGAATACTTCTGTCTGGTTGACAAAATATTCCTTGTACCATTTGTCGTCTGGAGTACATAGGTCTGCAATGTACTTTTCGGGAAAGTATTTACTCTCTTGGTCATTTGTCCAGACTCCGCCAGACCCGACTCTTCCGATTGATAGAAATAACATAGTGTTGGGAATTTCTCACATACCAGTTCAAGTGTTTCATCACACGGAAACCAAGCCGTTTCCGTTGTGAATTTCAAGAATGTCAGGCCAATAAATGTGTTATACTGTTTAGAAACGGAGTACGACGAGTAAAAAAGGAATAGGACCGGTTGTGGGAGTTCGGTGGAGCATGGCTATAAGAGTAATCGGGCTGAATATACAATACAAGGAAATGCTATCCACCCGCTTTGGCTACAGGTGGATATGTTATTGTCATTCCGCACCTCTCATGATGGTGAGTTGGTCGGGACGGTTAGGAAACCAATAAGAATCACTGTCAATATATACACATCTGCCACTATTACAGAGATTCCCAAAAGCTAAGACCTCACAAGGTCCAAATATCACTCCATAATCGTTTGTAAACGCCACCATATCTCCCACACTCAAGTCGTTTTCCGTATCCATCACCTTGGAAAGGTGGTCGTAAAACTCAATACCTTCAGCTTCACGTTCTGTTTTCCAACGCAAAAAGTCTTCTTTATGACTTCTACCGGTATGTATCGGTGATAATTCAGAAGGAAAAACCTCCGCTTCCGAAGTATCAGATGCAATCAAAATAACGCTATCCTCTTCAATGTTTTCCGGAATAGAAGCCACTTGGTAAACCCCATTAGACAGACCACTATCTGGGTCATGCCAATAAAGAAGATTACCCAACTTGATAAAATCGTATTTTCCCATATTCTTTGATTTATTATTTCCCTTTGCTTGAAGCTCTTTCGGCTTCTTGCCGGGGATTGATTTTTATGCAGGATTAACAGTGGAATAAGGGCGATAAGACAAGTAAACAGTAAATGGAATGGAACGGAATACCCAACCTTCGAATGTAAGAGCAGAAGCAGGCTTGTCCTTTTATACCTTGCAATGAGAAGGGGACTGAAAGTCAATCTTTGATTTGAGGAAGGCTGCCGTAAAATATCCAGGAACCGTTAGCATAGCGGTGCTTGACAATCGTCCGGACACTGTACCTTTGCATATAAAATCTCTTCGGCCAGATTTGCCGATGGTGCGATAAGGGAATACTCAGAATGGAAAAACATAAAAAGGGGTATCATATTATAGGCGAAATATATAACAGAGCTAATATAAGTCCTAAAAAAATATTTTTGCTATCTTTGCCAGCGTATTATATAATATTAAGAACATAACAATGGAAAAAACATTTACACAAATCTGTGAATTGTTCGATCAATTCTCAAAAGATGCCAACCTCCAGATGGAGAAAGGCAACAAAGCTGCCGGAACTCGTGCCCGCAAAGTATCACTTGAACTTGAAAAACTTCTCAAACAGTTCAGAAAAGAGTCACTTGAAGCATCGAAATAATTTTCATTCTGGTTCTGACAGTAGGAAAATGGCGAACTTCACGTGTACCATATCGAAAAAGCCTCTTCGCTTCACAGCGGAGAGGCTTCATTGATTATGACAAAGTTAAACATCAATTATGCGAAATTTCTATTTCGCTTTTGGAAAAAACAACTCCACTTTCGTATGTCTGTTGGCTTCCACGGGCGTATAGTCGGCAATTCCACCTTTGCTAACTCTGATAATCCGCTTGGCTGGTATTCCACGTTGTTCCAGTTCTGCGGTAATAAAACCTGCTCTCGATATACTCAAAGAATCATTGATACTTGATGTTCCTGTAGAACTGTCAGCAGCACCAGTTACCCTCACGGATAAACTGTATTTCTTAGCTACACGAGCCAGTTCGTCAAGATTAAGCCTCTGTGAGGTATCCGTCAGATGTGTCGTATTGAGAGCAAAAAAGAAATAGATGGGTGTACCGATGCACTCTCCATCAGCGTATGAAAGAACCGTGGAATCCATAGCGAGGGTGTCCTGATGGGCGGACTGCACATTTCGGGAAGCCGTGTAATTATATGATGGCTTTCCATTCTCTGTCTGAAGAATAGTCGTGTCAAGAGGTGACGACCCGTCCCAATAGCTATGCTTCAATCTTGCACGAAGCGAGTTCAAACCGCTATAATTATTTATAGGATATCTGCATCCGGTTATATCGTCGTTGTCAAAGATATGGCTATATGTATCGAGTAGTCCTTCGATTTCCAGAATTTTCTTTAATTCCACGAGCGTTCGCTTATCTTGATTGTGACGTTCCACATAACGCCTGTTCTCCTCCGAAAGGAAGTTGCCATAATCGACAAGCTGTTCGTTCCGATGGATGTATGGTGCCGTATCCACCGCGCGCTTCCAGCCGACCTTACCGAGATGAAAGGTGAATCCGGCAGTCAGCGAAAGCATGTGATCGCCCAGACGGTTTGGATAGCCATATCCGTCGAAATCCTGGAATGTAGTTGTGTTAGAGAGTTCCAGCATAGCACTAACCCGTTTGGAAATACGGTATTGTGTTAGTATGCCGTAAGAAAGCGCAAAGGGATTGTTCCCGTTGGTGGCATTATGTAGCAGACCGACACCCATAAAGGGTGCAAGCCTCCAACGTACCTGTTCCTGTCGGGCATATCTGCGTCCAAGGAGATTCCACAGGAGATCTGCATGGATATAATGGTAGTCCTGCGTAGATAATTGTGCATCCTTAAACTGCAAGCCACTATAATTTACCCTTGCGCCGACCAAAGGAGTAAACCATTTGCCGACGGCGAGGCTGTACGAAGGTTTCACTCGTCCAAAAAGGTCTTCACAACCGAGAGGTGTACCAAGAAAAACTGTCGCACCTCCGGATATGCTAACAAACCAGTTGCCGGTTCGAGATGCCGGAAGTAGCACCCCGTTGAGATAGACGGGCTGCATCGGTTGAAGCAATTCCGCTACTTCATAATGAATAGTGTGTCGTACAGTGTCCTTCTGTACGGGTTGTACACTTGCTTGTGCCTGCAACGTGCAGAGCAAAGCGAAGATGAAAATAATTTGTTTCGTCATATTCCAATGATTTCATTAGTTATACTTTTAATCTGGTGTAAGGCGTATGCCATTTACCGTTTAGATTTCTTGCCGATAGTCGAGCGCATCATGCGGCTCGCCATCCTCATACAGCGAAGTGCCCATGCTCGATTGTCCTCGTCCTCGTCGCGTCCCCATTTGAGGTCACTCCCTCCGCCTCCACCACCATGTGATTCGGCAAATGTAGTGGCATCATCTACCATTCCGAGAAATAGCATTGTCGCACAGTGCATGATTTCCGTACCCCGCTCGGCGATAGACTGTACCAGTGAACCGTCAAAGAGCTGCCGTTCTGAAACATTCATTTGTGCCGATGCGTTACGATACTCGCTGATTACACTCTCCAGTAGGACGTCTTTAAACAAGCTATCCACTTTGGAGTGTACATCACGGGAATATTGATAGGCCTCCTCTTTGAGTTCTTCGGTACGTTCTTCAATGGCTCCCATATCCTTTTTCAGTTCGATGAGTTGCCGGTCAGCCGTCTGCAACTTTTCCTGCTTGTCTGCCAGTTGTCTGATGATTCCTTGCAGCTCTTTTTCCAACATTTGTATTTGGATTGCCAATTCTGCCGCATTGCCTTTGTTTTCTTTTAAATTGTACTCGGCTGCCGATAACAAGGTTTCTTTTTCAGTTTTCTGCTTTTCAAGATTGCTAACCATTGTCGTAAGCCCTTTGACTCTGCGTTCTGCCAACCGGATGTCTGATTGAAGTTCACCCAATACCTGTTGATGGAGTTTGATATTATCCTCGATTGTTGTACACTCTTCAGACAACATTCGGCGGTATTCCTCAGTCGTTCTGTGCCGTGCACCCGTTTCGGATATGCTTGTTCCTCTTGACATTCCCCACTTTGTATTGACTTCTGCGAAAAAGTCCGTATGAAGTTGTTTCATTCTTGCACTATATTCAAACTTATCCTTACCGGCGAAGATTTCCTTGTACGCAAAGCGACTATCCTTGATTGGCAGAAGCGTACAGTGGATATGCGGGTTCAATTCATCCAGATGTACAATGAATGCAGCGATGTTCTGCTCACCATATCTGCCACAAACGAATGAATAAACATCCTTGGCCCAGCGTTCAATGTCACGCTTCCGTTCGATGCGGGTATTGTCCGCACCTTTTTCAAAGTCCACCTGTTGCGTACCGAAAGCAAGTTCCTGCATTCGCTGCCGTGAACCGCCGAAGATGATATTTACCACCGTGCGGTATTTTGGTTCGAGCAGCCCCTCATTAGGATCTTTGATTCCACGGTGACTTAATATGTCCGCCATCCGTTTGGGAATGCTACGGCTTGTGTCGATGGGATGTATTTTACCTCCGGGCGCAATCTCGAAGTTCAGCCGTTTACGCGTAGGATCATAATTTCCCTTACTCATAGCGTACTTCTCTGCCTTTTCACTACGGTCACGCAGATGTTCATTACTTTGGGCGGTGGTAATCCCTTTCGACACCTGCACGTCGAGTACCTGTTTTTGATTTGCCATACGTTTTTCATATTGTTTCGGACAATCTACCGTGTCCCAGCTTGCTGCTTGTTCGGACACCCTTCCCACCAACGTCAGGCAGGTGGGGTATTAGGCTCCCCCTTCCCTTTGTTCGTGGCAGGCGGGCAAGCCCGGATGCCTTCTATAACTGGCAGGGGGGCTTCACTGGATACAAAAGTGGATTGTTGCGGTTATACATTCTGTTTTCAACCTCCAATCTGATACGTTGCCTCCTGTGCCTTTGCCGCAAATGCCAGAAAAGGCTTAAAAAGCGTTTTAAGGAACTCCCTGTCATCTTCATCATAATCGGAATTTTCATCCCTATCTACATCAAGAATAAGCCCGGCAATACCTTTCGAAGTTGCAATAAGTCCTGTCCAGTCCCCATACAATTCCAATCGGAAGTAGTCCATAAACTCTGCACTGTCATCGAATCTCGACTTACGCAGTGCCCGTTGTATAGCGGCAAATGTAATGCACTCCAAAGCTACCATACGAATCTTGACAGCTCGTTCATCATCATCCGCTGCCGGATTGATGCGAGTGATACTGTCCGGAGATGGGCAGCTATCGCATATGCCAGCTTCATCCATTGCCCGACGAACAAGTTGCTCACACTTGATTCCGATCTCGTCAAGGGACACTTTGCCGATTATCCAATCGGACAATGCCTCACGTAGCTGTTCTGCAAGGTTCAACTTCTTCTGTCCATTGCAAGACTCCGTGGATTGGCTGGTTTGCACAGTCATGGTAATGATGACGCTTTTGGAAAGCCGGATGCGATTCAACAAGCCGAACTCTTCCATTACATCCAAAAAAGAACGGACAGTAGCCCTATGCCAATGCCATTCCGATGAAAGGTCAGAAACAGTCACGTGGCACTGGTTGGGTTGAAGTTCGTAGCCTTTGTTCCTTAAAAAAGGGGAAACAAAACCTGCCAAAGATTTATCCAATAAATCACAGAAGGCTTCTGTCTTTGTTTTTCGTTCACCGACTTTCTCCTTGAGGTAGTCAAATACTTCTCTGTCTGCCAATATAGGGACAGCTATTTTCTGCTTGGTTTTCATTTTCATTTCATTTTTTAATTATTACTATTGTGCGGATATATCAGTGTTGCCGCTATCCGCATCTTGCGGCAATATCGCGTGATGATGGTCATAATAACTTTCGGCTAATAGTCTGGGGAATTTCATCCATTCAGAGTATTATGCCTATGTACCTGAAATTCGGATCAT
>ENA-OQIG01000175-OQIG01000175.1-human-gut-metagenome-genome-assembly--contig:-NODE-175-length-36885-cov-11.071277_pt1 | contig 36885 bp, 37 predicted proteins | sample MGYA00242576_ERZ504741 | MGnify/ENA primary metagenome ERZ504741 (study PRJEB26092, sample SAMD00036436) | human gut metagenome | host: Homo sapiens | study: EMG produced TPA metagenomics assembly of... | reverse complement strand
CAGAAGCGTACAGGATACGGAACATGTGATGGATAAGATTCGAAAGATTGTGTCAAAAGGGATATAGGAAAAAAATATGCTTCAAAATTACATGTAAAAATCTGGCGCTGATCGATGAGGTGGAGGTGGATTTTGGACCGGGACTCAATATTCTCACAGGAGAGACAGGAGCCGGTAAATCCATTATCTTAGGTTCCGTGAATCTGGCACTCGGCGAAGATACAATGCGGATATGCTCCGAAAGGGCGCCAGGTTCGGACTTGTGGAACTGATGTTTTCAATTGAAATCAGGAGTTGATCCGTCAGCTGGAAGAAATGGATATCTTTCCGGAAGACGGGATGCTGATCTTAAGCCGGAAATTGATGGAAGGCAGAAGTGTCAGCAAGATCAATGGAGAGACGGTGACGATGGGAGTACTGCGGGATGTGGCAAGTCTCCTGATTGATATTCACGAGCAGCATGAACATCAGCGTTTGTTAAATAAGCGCAATCACCTGACGTTTCTGGATGTATATGCCAAAGAGCAGGTGGAAAAGCCAAAACAGAAGATGGCCCTGGCTTACCGGGCATATCAGGAGTACAGTCGCAGGCTGGAAGCATCTGGAATGGAAGAGAAGGAGCGGCGCAAAGAGATTGATCTGACGGAGTATGAACTGCATGAGATTGAAAGAGCGCATTTACGCATGGGGGAAGACGAAGATCTGGAAAGTATCTATCAGAGGATGACGCAGAGTAAAGACCTGACCAGTGCGGTGGCCCAGACATACCAGTACACCAGTGAAGATGACCGAAACAACGCCAGCGACCTCTTAAGCCGTGCAATCCGTTCCCTTCAGGAAGTGGAAAATTTCGATGAAAAAGGAAATGCACTGTATGGACAGCTGGTGGAGATTGACAGTCTGCTCAATGATTTTAACCGGGAACTCTCGGAGTATGCCAAAAGCTTTGAATTTTCAGAAGAAGAGTTTTATGAGACAGAGAACCGCCTCAATGAGATTAATCGATTAAAGGCAAAATATGGGAATACAGTCAATGAAATTCTGGAATACGCAGAGGAAAAACGGCAGAGACTAAATGAACTGGAGCATTATGAGACTTATATTGAAAATCTGCGGTCTCAAACCGAAGCGGCGCAAAAGGAAATGCAAAGCTGTGCCGAAAAGTTGAGTAAGATTCGAAAAAAAGCAGCTATTTCCTTTACAAAAGAGATCAAAGCAGGGCTTGAGGATCTTAATTTTCTGGATGTACAGCTGGAAATGCGTTTCTTACAAGAGGCAAAAATGTCTGCTCTGGGAATGGATGACGCGGAATTTTTTATTTCTGTAAATCCGGGAGAGCCGCCAAAGCCGCTTGGAACTACGGTTTCAGGAGGTGAACTCTCAAGAATCCTTCTGGCGATCAAGACTGTGCTGGCAGATAAAGAAGACACGCCAACACTGATTTTTGATGAGATCGACTCCGGCATCAGTGGAATCACAGCTGGAAAGGTGGCGGAAAAACTGCATATCATCGGACAGAAGCGTCAGGTGATCTGTATCACCCATCTTCCGCAGATTGCGGCAGCTGCCGATGCTCACTATCTGATTCAAAAGCAGACGGATCAGACAACGACAAAAACAGGCATTTTTCCGTTGGATGAGGATGCTTCTGTGGGCGAGCTGGCGCGTCTGCTTGGCGGCGCCAGGTAACGAAAAATATTCTGGACAGTGCAAAAGAAATGAAAGAAATGGCAAAGAGAGTATAGAATTCCAGTGTGAAAATAAAAAAATGTCACATACTAAAACGGATACCTTTTGGTGTCCGTTTTTTACGTTTGGCAGAGAGGATGTGACAAAGATGAAAAGAAAGTATAGGCAACTGGCAGCTGTTCTTATGTTCCTTGTGTGTCTCTCCGGCTGTGCGATGTCTCCCAAAAAGGAGACACAAAAGGTCAGAGAAGCCAGTACCCAGGCAGTCATGGAGGAAGGCGTCATACCAGGCGGCATGCCGGTCGGGATTTACATGGAGACGGATGGTGTTATGGTACTTGGTACAGACCAGATCACCGGCGCAGACGGAAAACAGTATCAGCCTGCAGAGAATCTGGTGCGGCCGGGAGATTACATTGTGGCATGGAATGATGAAAAGATTGAAAATAAAAAAGAACTGTTCCAGAAATTATCCGATCTGGACGAAGATCAGGTGGCGCTGACACTGCGAAGAGGGCAGCAGGAGCTGACAGTTGCGGTCAAACCCGTAGAAACGAAACCAGACGAATATAAGCTGGGAATCTGGGTGAGAGACAATGTGCAGGGACTTGGGACGATTACCTTTATGACCAGAGACGGAGCTTTTGGAGCGCTGGGGCATGGGATTCATGATATGGATACAAGCGCGCTTTTGTCGATTCGGCAGGGGACTCTTTATAAGACCAGTATTCATTCGATTCAAAAGGGACAGAACGGAATTCCGGGGAGTATGGAAGGAATGATCGTGTACAGTCATTATAATCGTCTTGGAACCATAGATAAAAATACGGAGGCGGGGATTTACGGGACGATTGAATCCGCAGAAAAACTGTTTTTGCAGCAGGAGATGGTTCCGGTGGCAGAGCGGGGAGAAATACAAAAAGGAAAAGCTGTGATTCGCTGTTATGTTAACGGAGAAGTAGAAAATTACGACATTTTGGTGACAGATATCGACGATTCCGGACAGGAAATCAACAAAGGGCTGGTGATCGAGATCACAGATCAGAGACTGCTTGATGCGACCGGCGGCATCATACAGGGGATGAGCGGAAGCCCGATTTTACAGAACGGAAAGCTGATCGGAGCGGTTACGCATGTGTTTGTACAGGATTCGGCAAAAGGCTACGGTATTTTTATTGAGAATATGTTGTCGAATCTTTCTGCCTAGTTTTGTCGAATAAGGTCTCCCTGATTTTCTTGCATTTTGGCAGATAGGGCAGATATAATGAAAAGCGTGGCGTTTAAAAGTTCAGGCAGTGAACAGAGGGAGAGGAACTATGGAACAGGTAAACGTGGCGATTGCTGACGATAATGAGCGGATTTTGGATCTTCTGGAGGAAATCATCAACATGGACAAAGAACTTCATGTTGTAGGAAAAGCAAAAAATGGGGAAGAAATGTGTCAGATCATCCGAAATAAGCAGCCGGATGTCGTATTATTGGACCTGATCATGCCGAAAATGGATGGTCTGACTGTGATGGAGAAGATCAATCAGGATAAAAATGTACAGAAGCGTCCGGACTTTATCGTAGTGACAGCAGTCGGCCAGGAGCGGATTACAGAAGATGCATTCAATCGAGGCGCAAATTACTATATCATGAAGCCGTTTAACAACGAAATGCTGTTAAATCGGATAAAAACAGTCAGAAGACCAGTGAGAAGCTGCGAAAAGAGGAATGATGAACTGTCATCACAGGTTCCATACATCAGAGAAGGGGATTTGGAGAACAGAGTGACAAACCTGCTCCATGAGATCGGAATTCCGGCACATATTAAGGGGTATCATTATCTGCGGGATTCGATCATCATGGCAGTGCAGGATATGGATGTGTTAAATGCGATCACAAAGGTGTTGTATCCAACCGTAGCAAAACGGTATCAGACGACATCCAGCCGTGTGGAGCGGGCAATCCGTCATGCGATCGAGGTAGCATGGAATCGTGGAAAACTGGATACACTGGATGAGCTGTTCGGTTATACGGTCAGTACCGGAAAGGGGAAACCGACCAACTCAGAATTCGTGGCATTGATCGCAGATACGATCCAGTTGGAATACAAACACAGATAAACCACACAGAAACCTTTGCAATCTTCGGGAAATGGAGTATAATGTAGAAAAATACTGGCTTAGTAAAACGGAGGGAAATGGGAGGGAAAGCTATGAAGAACATTTTATTTGCAGCTTCAGAATGTGTGCCATTTATCAAAACAGGAGGACTGGCAGATGTTGTCGGTTCACTTCCAAAATATTTTGACAAAAAGAAATACGATGTGCGGGTGGTACTTCCGAAGTATTCCTGTATGAACCAGAAATGGAAGGACCAGCTGGAATATATGGATCATTTTTATATGAATCTGGCGGGAGAAGACCGTTATGTAGGAATTCTGAAATATGTGCAGGACGGGATCACATTTTATTTTATTGATAACGAGTATTATTTTAATGGATTTGCACCGTATGACGGAGATCCGAGATGGAATATCGAGAAATTCGCCTTTTTCTCAAAGGCTGTGCTGAGTATCCTGCCGGTGATCGACTTCCGTCCGGAGCTGATCCATTGTCACGACTGGCAGACAGGCTTGATTCCGGTTTATCTGGACAATTTTAGATTTCTGGGTGAATATTACAGAGGAATCAAGAGTGTCATGACGATCCACAATCTGAAATTCCAGGGCGTGTGGGACACCAGCACTGTACGTCAGATCACAGGGCTTCCGGAGTATTACTTTGCTCCGGATAAGCTGGAGCATACCGGGATGCCAATCTGTTAAAAGGCGGTATCGTCTATGCGGATAAAGTGACAACGGTAAGTCAGACATACGCGCAGGAGATCAAGACACCGTTTTTTGGAGAAGGTCTCGATGGTCTGATGAGTGCAAGATCCAATGACCTTTGTGGAATTGTAAATGGACTGGATTATGATGAGTACTGTCCATTTAAGGATACACGGATCGCAAAACGTTTTACGGTCGATACATTCCGCAAGAACAAGGTTTCCAACAAGCTGTCTCTGCAGGAGGAGCTTGGACTGGACAAGGATCCGAAGGTGATGATGCTCGGTATTGTGTCCAGACTGACCGATCAGAAGGGATTTGATCTGATTGATTATGTGATGGATGAGCTCTGCCAGGATGCAGTACAGATTGTAGTACTGGGAACCGGGGAAGCAAAATATGAGAATATGTTCCGCCATTTTGCATGGAAATATTCGAATAAAGTATCGGCCAATATTTTCTATTCAGAGGATATGTCGCATAAGATCTATGCATCTGCAGATGCATTTCTGATGCCGTCTCTGTTTGAACCATGTGGATTGAGCCAGCTGATGAGTCTGCGTTACGGCACGCTTCCGATCGTGCGGGAGACAGGCGGGCTCAAGGATACGGTAGAGCCTTACAATGAGTTCGAGAAGACAGGTACGGGATTCAGCTTTTCCAATTACAACGCGCATGAGATGCTTGGCACGATCCGGTATGCAGAGCATATTTATTATGACAAAAAGCGGGACTGGAATAAGATTGTAGAGCGTGCGATGGAACAGGATTTCTCATGGAAGAATTCTGCAAAACAGTACGAGACATTGTACAAAGAGCTTATTGGAGAATAGACAAAATATACACAGGAGAAAAATGCATGAAGATTATTGACAGACTCAGAGAAGACGGGATACATATTTCCTTTGAGATTTTTCCGCCAAAGACAGATGCGGGATATGACAAAGTAATTCGGGCAGCAGAAGAAATGGCAGGCTTAAAGCCGGAATTTATCAGTGTGACTTACGGGGCAGGCGGCGGTACCAGCAAAAACACAGCAAAGATCGCATCCTATATCAAACATGATCTGCACGTAGAAAGCCTGGCACATCTGACGTGTGCTTCTTCCACAAAAGATGAGGTGCGCAGCGTTATTGCCAGCCTGAAAGAACAGGGGATTGAGAACATTCTGGCATTGCGGGGTGATATTTCAGAAGATATGGTATTTCCGAGCGAGGATCGTTTTCATTATGCCTATCAACTCGTAGAAGAGATCCGCAGACATGGAGATTTCTGTATCGGAGCTGCGTGTTATCCGGAAGGGCATGTGGAGAATGAGCATAAAGAAGATGATATCAAGTATCTGAAACAAAAGGTAGACAGTGGTGTGGATTTTCTGACAACACAGATGTTTTTTGACAATGATATCCACTATAATTTCCTGTACCGTATTCGTGAAGCAGGAATCACTGTTCCGGTATTGCCGGGGATCATGCCGATCACAAGCGCAAGACAGATGAAACGAAGCTGTGAGTTGTCCGGAACCGTATTTCCAAGGAGATTTCAGGCAATCCTGGATCGGTTCGGGGATTCGCCGAAGGCGATGGAACAGGCAGGAATTGCATACGCTACCGACCAGATCATTGACCTGCTGGCAAACGGAGTGAAGAATATCCACATTTATTCGATGAACAGACCGGAAGTGGCAGCAGCTATCATGCATAATATTTCAGAAATCATTCAGTGTTAGGAGACGGAGTAATGGATAGAATGACAAAAGAAGCTATCCGTTATCTGGGCTATGGAAGGAATGCGGTAGATGAACAGACACTTGCTTTGATCAAAGACTCTTTTGAGGGTCTGAGATCTGCAGTAAGTCCAAAATCCATCTGCCGTATTTTTGATTTACAGCATCAGAGCGAGGAGTGCTTTCAGATTGGAAATATCCGGATGAAGAGCAGAAGTCTGGGCAGAAATTTAAAACAATGTGAGAAGCTGATTCTCTTTGGAGCGACACTGGGAACAGGAGCAGACCGGCTGATTACGCGGGCATCTCTGACAGACATGGCAAAAGCAGTGGTGCTTCAGGCCTGCGCAGCGGCCATGCTGGAGGAATACTGTGATGCGTGTCAGAGAGAAATTGCGAAGCAGCAGGAAAAAGAAGGCTGGTATCTGCGTCCGAGGTTCAGTCCGGGATATGGAGATTTTGATATTCAGTATCAGAAGCCATTGATGCAGATGTTAGACTGCGCAAAAACGATCGGACTGACCATGACGGACAGTTTTATGATGACTCCGACAAAATCGGTGACAGCAGTGATCGGAATGAGCCGTATCAAAGAGCGGTGTCCGATACAGGGCTGCGAGATTTGTGAAAAAAAGGACTGTGAATATAGAAGGGATACGATATGATTTTAGAACGCTTGGGAAAAGAACTTTTATTTTTTGACGGTGGGATGGGAACCTTGCTTCAGGCAAAGGGCTTCTTCCCGGAGAATTGCCGGAGACTTGGAATCTGACGCATGCAGAGGCAGTGCGTCAGATTCACCGCAGTTATTTTGAAGCCGGAAGTGATATTGTCCTGACCAATACATTCGGAGCAAATGCGTTGAAGTTTCACGATGAGAGCTGTTCCTTAAAAGAGATTATTTTCTCTGCGGTTTCTCATGTGAAGGAAGCGGCGAAACAGGGGGTGAGAGACAACCGGGAAGTGTATACCGCGTTGGATATCGGCCCTACCGGAAAGCTGTTAAAGCCCATGGGGGATCTGGAATTTGAGACCGCTTATGAAGCTTTCAAGGAAGTGATGATCTATGGAGAACAGGCCGGAGCAGATCTGATCCATATCGAGACGATGAGTGACACCTATGAATTGAAGGCAGCGGTACTTGCAGCGAAAGAGAATACAACCCTTCCGGTGTTTGTGACGACTATTTTTGATGAGAGAGGAAAGCTGCTCACCGGAGCGGATGTACCTTCTGTAGTTGCACTTCTGGAAGGACTGCGCGTGGATGCACTGGGGATCAACTGCGGGATGGGACCTGAGCAGATGATGCCGATCCTGCATGAGATTTTGGAATATACGTCTCTTCCGGTGATTGTCAAGCCAAATGCAGGACTTCCGAAACAGCGAGATGGTGAGACTTATTATGATGTAGAGCCGGAGCAGTTTGCAAAGACGATGGAAATGATCGTAGAAACAGGAGCCTGTGTGATCGGCGGATGCTGTGGTACGACACCGGATCACATCCGGGCAATGATCGCACAGTGTAAGGATCTTTTGATCAAACACCGGAGAAAAAAGTTCATACGATCGTATCTTCTTACGGACAGGCAGTGATGCTTGGTACGGGATCCAGGATCATCGGAGAACGGATCAATCCGACGGGAAAGAAGAAGTTCAAACAGGCGCTCAAAGATCATGATCTGGATTATATCCTCAAAGAAGGGATCATGCAGCAGGATAATGGAGCGCATATTCTGGATGTGAATGTAGGATTGCCGGATATTGATGAAGTATCGATGATGAAAGAAGTCATTACAGAGCTTCAGAGTGTGACCAGTCTTCCGCTGCAGATCGATACCGTGGATATTCAGGCGATGGAACAGGCAATGCGGATCTACAACGGAAAACCGATGGTGAATTCAGTCAGTGGAAAACAGGAATCCATGGATGCGGTATTCCCGCTGATCCAAAAATACGGCGGTGTAGTGATCGGTCTGACGCTGGATGAAGACGGGATTCCAGAAACGGCAGACGGCCGTGTGGCAATCGCAGAGAAGATCATCCGTGAGGCGGCAAAGTATGGCATTGACAAGAAAGATCTTGTGATCGATGTACTTGCCATGACCGTCAGCTCAGAACCGGAAGGGGCAAAGATTACTCTGGAAGCACTGCACAGAGTCCGGTATGATCTGGGTGTGAATACGGTTCTTGGTGTTTCCAATATTTCATTTGGACTGCCGGGAAGACCGATCATCAATGCGAATTTTTATACGATGGCCATGTTCCAGGGATTAAGCGCCGGCATCATCAATCCTGCATCGGAAGATATGATGCGTTCCTATTATGCGTATCATGTACTGATGAATCTGGATCCGAACTGTGAAAATTACATTGGACGCTACGGAAGTGCTAATGTAGAGTTCGCTTCTGCGCCCGGAAGTATTACAACCGGCGCAGGGCGGACAGCAGGGGGGATGATGACACTGCAGGCTGCGATTGAAAAAGGCTTAAAAGAGGAAGCACATCAGATTACAAATGTGCTGATGCAGGAGAAAAAGCCGTTGGATATCATCAATGAACACTTGATTCCCGCGCTGGATACCGTGGGAAAGGGATTTGAAAAAGGAACGGTCTTTTTGCCTCAGCTTCTGATGAGCGCAGAGGCTGCAAAAACAGCATTTGCAGTTTTAAAAGAAGGGCTGGAGAACAGTGGAGACGTGCAGGAGAAAAAAGAAAAAATCGTGCTTGCGACAGTCAAAGGCGATATTCACGATATTGGCAAGAATATTGTAAAAGTTCTTCTGGAGAATTACAGTTTTGAGGTAGTGGATCTTGGAAAAGATGTGCCGCCGGAGACCATTGTAGATACTGTTGTTGCACAGCAGATTCGGCTTGTGGGATTGAGTGCGCTGATGACCACGACTGTTGTCAGTATGGAGGAGACGATCCGCCAGCTCAGAGAAAAAGCACCGTGGTGCAAAGTAATGGTAGGAGGCGCTGTCCTAAATCAGGAATATGCAGATATGATCGGTGCAGATTTTTATGGAAAAGATGCAATGCAGTCCGTGTATTACGCACAAGGACTGCTGCAGCAATAAAAAGTCACAGACAAAGGAGGAAATCAAAATGTCCAATATGAGAGGCCTGGATACCAGGTGAGAGCAATTCGCAGACGTGTGTTCAAGGAAGTGGCAAAGCTTGGATTTGAAGCAAATTCAGAGACCCTGCTGGAAGATATGGAAGCCATTCCGTATGAGATTGTCAATGATGATACGGTAAAGTACAGAGAGAGTACGTATCGTTCCCGTGCGATCGTTCGGGAGCGACTTCGTCTTGCGATGGGACTTTCCCTGCGCCCGGAAGACAAGCCGGTACATCTGACGGCGGGAGTGCAGGAAAGTAATATTTCCGAAAAATATTATGAGCCGCCGCTGATGCAGGTGATTCCGTCTGCCTGTGAAAGCTGTGAGGAGAACAAATATGAAGTCAGCAATATGTGCAAGGGGTGTCTTGCACATCCGTGCAGTGAGGTCTGTCCGAAGGGTGCCATTTCCATGGTCAACGGAAAATCCTATATTGATCAGGAAAAATGCATCAAATGCGGAAAATGTAAGGCAGTCTGTCCGTATGATGCGATCGCGAAAAAAGAGCGCCCATGTAAAAATGCCTGTGGTGTGGGAGCGATTGTTTCTGACAAATACGGCCGTGCTATATTGACACAGAAAAATGTGTGTCCTGCGGAATGTGTATGGTGAGTTGTCCGTTTGGAGCGATTTCGGATAAGTCCCAGATTTTCCAGCTCACAAGAGCACTACAGGAAGAGGGAAGCGAGATCATTGCGGAGATTGCACCGGCATTTGTCGGGCAGTTTGGAGAGAATATTAATCCAAGAAATATCAAGGCGGCATTGATTGAATTGGGATTCAAAGGCGTGCATGAGGTGGCGCTGGGAGCAGATATCGGTGCAGTTGCGAGGCGCATCATTATGTAGAAAAAGTCGTGACCGGAGAGCTGCCGTTCCTTCTGACTTCCTGCTGTCCTTCCTGGGCAATGCTGGCGAAGAAATTCTTCCCGGATCTGATCGATCAGATTTCACAGGAACTGACACCAATGGTGGCAACAGCGAGAAGTATTAAAAAAGAGCATCCGAATGCCAAAGTAGTCTTTATCGGACCATGTGCGGCGAAAAAGCTGGAGGCTTCCAGAAGAAGTGTTCGAAGTGATGTGGATTTTGTAGTTACTTTTGAAGAACTGCAGGCGATGTTTGATGCCAAAGAGATTGATCTTTCCCAGTATGAAGCAGAGTCCTCTTTCCACGATGCGACAGGTGCCGGAAGAGGATATGCCTGTGCAGGCGGAGTAGCAGAAGCGATTGAAAAGTGTATCAATGAATACTATCCGGATGTGGAAGTCAGCATTGAGCATGCAGAAGGGCTTGCCGAGTGCAAAAAGACACTGACGCTTGCCAAAGCCGGAAGACTTAACGGCTGCCTGATTGAGGGGATGGGATGTCCCGGAGGATGTATTGCAGGAGCAGGAACGAATATTCCGGTATTGAAGGCGAAAAAGGATCTGGCAGCTTATGTAAAGAATTCAACTACGCCGATTCCGCCGAAAGAGCTGGAAGAAATTGAGCTAGAATAGGATTTACAAAAAAAATAAGCTGTGGTATGATAAATTAGACGTGGGTCTGCTGCAAAACGAATGTCTTGCGGCAGCCCCTTTTTGTGAGATTAGCGAATGAAACCGGAGGATAAGGTATGCAGCCATATGGAGTAAACCAATTAAGAAAAATGTTTTTGGAGTTCTTTGAAAGCAAGGGACATCTGGCAATGAAGAGTTTTTCTTTGGTGCCACACAATGATAAGAGTCTTCTTCTGATCAACTCGGGGATGGCTCCGTTAAAACCATATTTTACAGGACAGGAGATCCCGCCGAGACGCAGAGTGACAACCTGCCAGAAATGTATCCGTACAGGAGATATCGAGAATGTAGGAAAGACAGCACGTCATGGTACATTCTTTGAGATGCTTGGAAACTTCTCGTTTGGAGATTACTTTAAGAATGAAGCAATCGAATGGTCCTGGGAATTTTTGACAGAGGTAGTAGGTCTGGATCCAGACAGATTGTATCCGTCCATATACGAAGAAGATGAAGAGGCATTCGAAATCTGGAATAAGAAAATGGGGATCCCGGCAGAGCGTATTTTCCGTTTTGGAAAAGCAGACAATTTCTGGGAGCATGGTTCCGGCCCATGCGGTCCTTGTTCCGAGATCTATTATGACAGAGGGGAAAAATACGGATGCGGCAGCCCGGATTGTACGGTAGGTTGTGAATGCGATCGTTATATGGAAATCTGGAACAACGTATTTACACAGTTTGATAATGACGGACATGGACATTATTCCGAACTGGAGCAGAAAAATATTGATACCGGAATGGGACTGGAACGTCTGGCATCTGTTGTACAGGATGTGGATTCGATCTTTGATGTGGATACACTCAAGGCACTGCGTGATCACATTTGCCGTCTTGCTGATACAGAGTATGGAAAAGATGCACAGGCTGATATTTCCATCCGTGTCATCACAGACCATACACGTTCTGTGACCTTTATGATTTCTGATGGAATTATGCCGTCCAATGAAGGAAGAGGATATGTGCTCCGCCGTTTGTTAAGACGTGCATGCCGCCACGGAAGACTGCTCGGAATCGAGGGAAGCTTTATTCCGGAACTGGCACAGACCGTCATCGAAGGATCAAAAGACGGATATCCGGAACTGGAAGAAAAGAAAGACTTTATTTTAAAAGTCATTGCAAAAGAGGAAGATCAGTTTAACAAGACGATCGATCAGGGACTTGGTATTCTTGCGGAAATGACAGCGAAAATGGAAGCAGAGCAGACAACAACTCTGTCTGGCGCAGATGCGTTCAAGCTGTATGACACATATGGATTCCCGATTGATCTGACAAAAGAGATCCTGGAAGAAAAAGGAATGCAGGTGGATGAAGAGGGATTCCACGCATCCATGGAAGTTCAGAGAAAGACTGCCCGTGCAGCCCGCGGAGAGACGAACTATATGGGAGCGGATGTGACGGTTTACGAATCCATTGATCCAAGTATCACAAGTACATTTGTAGGCTATGAGAATCTGGCATGGAAGTCTCCGATTACGGTTCTGACTTCTGACACAGAAATCGTAGAAGCGCTTTCTGACGGACAGAGAGGTACTGTATTTGCAGAAGAGACTCCATTCTATGCAACAAGCGGCGGACAGGAGGCAGACACAGGAATCATCCGTACAGCAGAAGGTGAATTCAAAGTAGAAGATACAGTAAAACTTTTAGGTGGAAAGATCGGTCATGTAGGAGTGGTCATCAAAGGAATGATCAAAACAGGGGATCAGGCAGAATTGTGTGTAGATGCTGAAAAACGTGCATTGTCTGCAAGAAACCACAGTGCGACACACCTGCTTCAGAAAGCGTTGAGAACCGTTCTTGGAACACACGTAGAGCAGGCAGGATCCAGCGTGAACGAAGACAGACTTCGCTTCGACTTTTCTCATTTCTCTGCCATGACAGCGGAAGAACTGCAGAAAGTGGAAGAAATCGTGAATGAGCAGATTGTGGCAGGACTTCCTGTAAAAGTAGAAAACATGCCGATCGAAGAGGCAAGAAAGACAGGAGCACAGGCCCTGTTTGGTGAAAAATACGGAGATGTGGTACGAGTTGTCAATATGGGAGACTACTCTATTGAATTCTGTGGAGGAACTCACGTAAAGAATACAAATGAGATCATGGCGTTCAAGATTCTTTCTGAATCGGGAGTTGCTGCCGGTGTGAGAAGAATCGAGGCACTGACATCCAAGGGATTGATCCGTTACTATGACAATCTGGAAAAGAAACTGAATGAAGCTGCAAAAGTACTGAAAGCGACACCAGATAATCTGGCTGAGAAGATTGCGCATCTGACAGCAGAAAACAAGGCGCTGCACAGTGAAGTGGAAAGCTTGAAGAGCAAACTGGCACAGGATGCCATGGGAGATGTCATGGATCAGGTACAGGAGATCAAAGGTGTGAAACTTCTTGCAGCAGAGGTGGATGGAGTCGATATGAACGGGCTTCGTGATCTTGGAGATCAGCTCAAAGAAAAACTCGGAGAAGGTGTTGTTGTTCTGGCATCCGGAAATGATGGAAAAGTCAGCCTGATGGTAACTGCGACAGATGCGGCAATGAAACAGGGTGCTCATGCAGGTAACCTTGTAAAAGCCATTGCAGGTCTTGTTGGCGGTGGCGGCGGCGGTCGCCCGAATATGGCGCAGGCTGGTGGAAAGAACCCGGCAGGAATCCAGGAAGCACTGAAAAAAGCAGCAGAAGCACTGGAAGGACAACTTTCTTAAAAAAATGAAAAAAATCAGTTGACGTTTCCGGAAAATATGTTATAATTCTTTGTAGTGCAATAAAAATACCCGAACAGTCGTATGATGCACAATACCAGGCTGGAGGGGAGGTTAGGTGTGAGACTATGTCAAATGTAATCGTAAAAGAAAACGAGACGTTAGACAGCGCTTTACGCAGATTTAAAAGAAATTGCGCAAAAGCTGGAATCCAGCAGGAGATTCGTAAAAGAGAACATTACGAAAAACCAAGCGTAAGACGTAAGAAAAAATCTGAAGCTGCTAGAAAACGTAAATATAACTAATATGTGCAGATAAATAGAGTGTCGTAAGACACTCTATTTTTAATGTGAATTAAAGATTGCAGAGGCAGTTGTTCATGCAGGGAGATTATGAGTATACGAATTATGCAATAAAGGAGAAAAATGCAGGATTTCAAATCTAAAATTTCAAAAACTTTACCGAGACAAAGTGTTAAAACAATGAAATTTGATGCAAGAAATTCTTGACAATTGGGAAATATCACTATAATATAGAAAAAGGACAAGATGTCTTGTAAAACCCGGATGCAATTTATCTATTTGGGTATTTCTATTTTCAGGAGGTAATAATGATGTCATACGTTGATGAAGTAATTGATTTAGTTGTAAAGAAAAATCCTGCAGAGCCGGAATTTCACCAGGCAGTCAAAGAAGTACTGGAATCCCTGCGAGTAGTAGTAGAAGCAAATGAGGAGAAGTTCCGTAAAGATGCACTTCTGGAAAGACTTGTTGAGCCGGAAAGACAGTTCAAATTCCGTGTGCCATGGGTTGACGACAACGGACAGGTACATGTTAACACAGGATACCGTGTACAGTTCAACAGTGCGATCGGACCTTACAAAGGAGGTCTGAGACTTCATCCTTCTGTAAACCTCGGAATCATCAAATTCCTTGGATTTGAGCAGATTTTCAAGAACTCTCTGACAGGACTTCCGATCGGTGGAGGAAAAGGTGGTTCTGATTTTGATCCGAAAGGAAAATCAGACAGAGAGATCATGCATTCTGCCAGAGCTTTATGACAGAGTTATGCAAATATATCGGCGCTGATACAGATGTTCCGGCAGGAGATATCGGTACAGGAGCAAGAGAGATCGGATACATGTTCGGTCAGTATAAGAGAATCCGCGGAGTATTTGAAGGGGTCCTGACAGGAAAAGGGCTTACTTACGGAGGATCTCTGGCACGTACAGAGGCAACAGGATACGGACTTCTCTATCTGACACAGGAGATGCTGAAATTAAACGGAATCGAACTGGCAGGAAAAACAGTTGCAGTTTCCGGTTCCGGAAATGTTGCGATCTATGCGACAGAGAAGGCACAGCAGCTCGGAGCAAAAGTTGTGACAGTCAGCGATTCTACAGGATGGTATATGATCCGGAAGGTATCGATCTGGCGGCACTCAAAGAGATCAAAGAAGTAAAACGTGCAAGACTTACAGAATATAAAAATTATCGTCCAAACGCAGAGTACCATGAAGGAAGAGGCGTATGGAGCGTAAAAGTGGACATCGCACTTCCGTGTGCAACACAGAATGAACTTCATCTGGAAGACGCAAAAGCACTGGTTGCAAACGGATGTATTGCGGTTGCAGAGGGTGCAAATATGCCGACCACAATGGAAGCTACAGAATACCTGCAGGAAAACGGAGTTCTGTTTGCACCTGGTAAAGCAGCGAATGCCGGTGGTGTTGCGACATCTGCTCTGGAGATGTCTCAGAACAGCGAGCGTTTAAGCTGGACATTCGAAGAGGTAGACGGAAAATTACAGCAGATCATGGTAAATATTTGCCACAATATGGCAGATGCTGCTGAGAAATATGGCGCGAAAGGAAACTATGTAGTTGGTGCCAATATCGCAGGATTTGAGAAGGTTGTAGAAGCAATGACCGCGCAGGGAATTGTATAAACGATATTACAAATCATACAAAAATAATCTCTAAAGCAAATATGTGAAATGAGCAGGCGGCAGTATTCGTCTGCTCATTTTGTGTATTCTGCTTGCTTTTTTTCAGAACAGGTGTTATAATCCATATCACTTAGAGACAGATCTGGTTTCTGAGTTCTAAAAATTCATGGAATCTGAAGTACAGATTCATCGTTTTATATGATTCAGAAGTGATGGTTTTCATCACATCAGTAAAATGTATTCCAGTTATAGCAAGAAGTATACAGGAGAGATAGACGAAACGTCTGTTTTATTTTTGTACCCGAAAGGAGGGAGCAGATGGAGGAGACTGATGGCATTCGCGCTCCGCCGACAGTTGTCTGACAGCAGTAGGAAAAGAAATGGAGGTGCGAATATAAGAAGAAAGAATCGGAGATATCTGGCAGCAGGTTTGACTGTATTTTCCCTGTTGTTTGGCGGTTTGCAGGTATGGGCTGCCGAGAAGCCGGATGCCGGATGGGAAACAAAGATACAGAAAGAAGAAAAAAGTAACATGGAAATACTGATCGCTTCGGAGCAGCCTTATACATATTTGAGTCAGATGAAAGAGCGTATACAGTTTGTGGGGGCACTTTCTCCGGGAGAGCTTTATCAGTTGCAGGAAATTTTACCTTATTTGATGATCAAAGAACATATCGGAAAAGAAGAGGCTGCGTGGGATACCAAAATGTATCTGGAAGTGGTTGAGGAATGGAAGAGACGGGAGGAATCACCAATCAGTGAGGAAGAAAAGCAAAGTCTCACGGAAGCACTTATAAAAATGCTTCCGGAAAACGGGCAATCTTATGTGATTGATGGAAAAGAAAGCCGGGTGGACAGTCTGCAGCGATATGGAGAGTTTTTGCAGACACAGGTGTCTTTTTCGGTGGAAGCATGCCTGGAAAAAATCCGAAACAGCAGAACAGATGATAAAGAAGAGCCTGTTGAAAAAGAAGAAACATTGCCGGACAACGTGTCCAAAGAGCAGAAAGCAGAAGGCGCCTGCCGGATTGGAAATACATACTATGAGGATCTTTCGGCGGCTTTGCATGCAGTAAAGGATAATGAAACGATTTATATTGTACAGAGTCATACGATGAAGGATAGTTTTGTATATGTGGAAAAGACCAGAACGAGAAAGTTTCAGAATGTCCGGATTTTGCCCGAGGGCGGTCCGAGAACGGTCAGGATGCCGGACCGGCACAGGCTGGCATTTACAAAATCAAGTGTTGCGATCGGAAGTAAAGGAAGCGATCCATTGACATTTGATTTAAGTGGGACTTCCGTTCCGGATTCGGATAATTTGTATTGTGGTGCCATTTGTGCAAATAAGGGAAGTTCTGTGACATTTGAAAATTGCGTTTTTCAAAATGGAGATCAGCTGTCAAGATGGATGATTCACGGAGAATATGGTTCTGTAACAGTGGATCAGTGTAAATTTCAAAATTGCGACAATGGAGTGGGAGTTGTTACAGAGGCAAGTTCTGCATTCACGCCGACAGAAATCAGTTTTCGCGTGCAAAATTCTGTGTTTGATGGGATTGCGGATATCGGAGCGGTTCACTTTTCTATACATAGGGCCAATATCCGTGCCGAGATTCAGAACAATGTATTTAAAAACTGCCGGATCGGGATTGGCGGAATCCGAAGTGATGAAGCTCCATATACCGGACCGATAAGTGCACGGATTCAGGGAAATACGTTTCAGAACTGTTATATCGGGGAAAGCTTCAGTCAGGGTACTTCGGTTGCAGCTTCTGCGTTTCAGGTAAATGTGTCCAATGAGAGGTATCATGGATGGCAAAGTACTTCACAGCATCCGAATGTGGGAGATCTCTACTCAGGATGGTTCAGTACCGGATTTTGCAATTCCAATGTAGAAGCAAGTGTGAATGGATGCAGCTATGAGAATGGCGTCCATGGAATTGCAACGATGAGTAAAGGGCGCACGGTGTTAATAATACGACTCTGGCAAGAAACAATGCAAAAGAAGCTAATACGGAACAGTGCGGACAGAAAGGAAACGGTGGAGGTATCTTTCTCAATGGAGGAACGATTATATGGAATAGCGGAACGATTTGTGAGAATCAGGCAGATCGGGGAGGTGCCATTTATTTAAAGGATGGGGAGATTCTTTTGAAAGACGGCAGTTTTTATGGAAATCGTGCACAAAACCGGGGCGGAGGAATCTACAATCAGAGTGGAACCGTGAAACAGGAAGGGGGAAATTTTTCCGCGAATACGGCAGAGATCGGTTCCGGTGTTTATCAGGATGGAATTTACCAGATGAGTGGTCCGGCATTGGTAGATGAAGGGAATGACGTATATCTGCCAGCTGAAAAATACATTGAGGTAATGCAAAAGCTTCAGTCTGTTCCTGCGGCAAGAGTTACACCGGACCGATATGAGAATGGCAGAATGGTCGTAAAGGTAAGTTATGGAAACCGTACAGGAAGTATGGAATGGGAGCGGTTTTTGCTGACACCACAAAGCAGATATTGCCTACGCCCGGGAGATTATCAGGATCGGCGTGCAGGTACTTTAAAAGAAGCAGTTACGATCAGCAGTGAATATACGGTGCAGTATGATAAAAACACGAAAGCACAGGTGGAACAGATGCCGGAACCGTCTGTCAAATACTGGTATGAGAAAGCAGCGGTTTCGGAACAGATTCCAAAATGGCTGGACGTACCGTTTCTGGGATGGAATGAAAATCAGACGGCGAAAGAGGGACAGTATCAGCCGGGAGAAAATCTTCCTGCTGAGAAAAATCAGGATCTGACGCTGTATGCAATCTGGGAGGACCGGGTATCGATCCGTTATCTGGGAAATCACGCAGAAGAAGGACAGGAAAAGTCGGAAATTGTTTCTTATGAGGATTGTCTCCAAAACGGATATCGGATTCAGAAAAATAAAGGCTATACAGATTATAAGAGGAACAGACATACATTTGCAGGCTGGGATCAGCGTGCGGATGTGGGCGCAAAAGAAGCGGCATTTCAGGAAAATCGCGAAAACAGAATTTCTTATGAAGAACTTCGAAAGATTGCTGCCAGTCAGAGAACCGAAACCGGGGAGAGCAGGGAAATGGCAAAAGTGGCATTGTATGCAATCTGGGACCGGGCTCCGGAGATTTCAGCACCGGATAAAGAGTACTTTGAAGGAGAGACCGTAAAAAAGGAGGATCTGTTGAAAGATGTTCAGAGTACGGATCGGGAAGATGGGGAATTAACTGCACAGATTAAGATCGTTCAGATTGAATATGCGCCCGGCAGACTGACAGAAGATGGAAAAGCGGATAAAGAGGTGAAAACATGGAAAGACGGAATGTCATCAGAAGAACTTCTGGATACGTGGTTTTTGCAGCTGGATAAAAAAGACAGCCCGGTCACACATAAAGTCGTATATCAGGTTACGGACAGCATTGGAAATATTACAGAAGAGTCCTGCAGCGTTAAGATCAAATATAATGAATTTCCGGTGATTGAAGCACAGGATCGCTATTTTACTCTTCAAGAGGCACAGCAGGGTGCAATTACGGAAGAAGTGTTAAAGACTCAGGCAATATTAGAAGGAAAAGTAAAAGCCAATGACACGGAAGAAGGAGATCTTTCTGAAAAATTGAAACTGCTCGATTTTCATCCGGAGGAATTTCAAAAATTTACGGATTCAGGGTATATCGTGTTGAATTGGCATGTTCAGGACAGCATGGGTCCGGATGGCAAAGGAAAAGAAACGGTTCGGCCGTTTACTGTGTATGTTGTCAAAGATGGAGAAATTTTAAAAGCACCGCATAAACAGAATGTTCGTTTTATCAGTGAAAAATATTATCGGATCAATGAGAATGTGGATGCAGACGCTCTGACAGAGGACGAAAAAGAAGCATACAGTAAAAACGGAGGACTTCATGTAGACTCCAAATGGTATCAGGAACAGGAGTATCAGGATGTGATCGAAAAAACATGGAAAAAGAATGGTGGAAAAGTATATCGTTTTACGCATGAGGATGCCAGAAGAGCGGAAGAATTTGTGGATACCCACGGAATCGGAAACAGTCGGGATGAGAATGCACTGGCGATGTTTGCAAATGAGTTTCTGAAATAAATTGACAATATCGAGTATCGATAATATAATGAATGTATAAATTATCGATACTCGATATTTCTTTTTGGGAGGAGGAAATCTCATGAGAACAAAGAAAAGAGTGTTTCGTAGTTTTGGATATCTGGAATGTGATGCATTTGCAGAATATCTAAAGGAAATGGCAGCATCTGGATGGCATTTTTCATTTCCGGAATTTACTACATCTGTTATGGTCAGAAAATTTTACGTCTTTCAGTGGAAGAACCTCTGACAAAAGAACAGATTCAGGTTGTGGAAGAACGACTGAAATTGAAAGAATAAAGAAGGGTGTGGACTATGGCAAGAGAGCAGTTTCAGACACTGACAGAGCCGATGTATTATATTTTGATCGCGTTATCCGAAGAATGCTGTGGAGTGGACATTATGGAAAAGGTGCAAAAAATTTCCGGCGGAAGAGTGAAGGTTGGTCCGGGAACGCTGTATACAATGCTGTCTAAATTTGAGGAAAATCAGATTATTTTCAGGACAAAAGAAGAAGGAAGAAGAAAGTCTTATGTGATCACAGAACATGGAAGAAAATTGCTGCAGGAAGAGCACGAAAGATTATGTATCATGCTGGCAGATTGGAATGGATATTTTGACAAAAACTTGCTATACTACAATAATAGACAAGAGAAGAAGGAGAACGAAAGATGAATATATTTGATATTCTCGGACCGGTTATGGTAGGACCATCCAGTTCCCATACTGCGGGAGCAGCAAGGATCGGCTATATTACAAGAAAGCTGCTGGGGAGCCAACCGAAAAAAGCAAGGATCGGATTGAGCGGTTCTTTTGCGGCAACAGGGAGAGGACACGGAACAGATCGTGCTCTGGTAGCAGGACTTTTGGGGATGAAACCAGATGATATGCGGATTCCGGATAGTTTTTCTGTTGCAAAACAGGAAGGACTGGAGTTTGAAATATACAATACACAGATTAAAGAAGCGCATCCAAATACAGCGCTTTTGGATGTAGAAGGAGTTGACGGAAAGACGATCGTGGTGCAGGCATCATCTCTTGGCGGCGGGAGAATTATGCTCAATGAACTGGATGAAATCACCGTAAACTGTACAGGCGCCTGTCCGACATTGATCATAAGAAACGAAGACAGCCCGGGACAAGTGGCAGAGGTGACTTCTGTATTATATGGAAAGAAAGTCAATATTGCCACACTTCAGCTTCACAGGGACAAGCGGGGCGGTTATGCGGTTATGGTGATTGAAACGGATCAGCCTGTAGAACCGGACACGATTCGGGATCTGGAACGTTTAAACGGTATCAGCAAAGTGACTTACATTGAGACAGAGGGGGTATAGCGGATGGCATTTCATTCATTAGAGGAGATTCAAAAATCCTGCCGGGAGAAGAACGTTTTGTTTTGGAGAGCGGTCCTTTTAGAAGATATGGCAGATCGATCTGTGACAGAGACGGAGTCAATGCAGTCGATGCAGCAGATGTGGACAGCGATGAAATCAGCGAGTGAGCAGTATGACAGGACACAGGTCTCTGCCAGCGGACTGGTCGGAAAGATGGGGGCGCAGATGGAGGAATACCGTCAGAGTAAAGAGCCGCTGTGCGGTCCATTTGTCTCAAAGGTGATCGCAAGAGCATTGGAGATGGGAGAATCCAATGCCTGTATGAAGCGGATCGTGGCAGCACCGACAGCAGGTGCATGCGGGGTGCTGCCGGCTGTACTGGTTCCCCTTTATGAAGAAGAACGGGTATCGGAAGATGAGGTGATCCATGCATTGTATACCGCGGCCGGTATCGGCCAGGTGATCGCATCCCGTGCATTTATTGCCGGAGCGGCAGGTGGATGTCAGGCGGAGATTGGAGCGGCATCTGCAATGGCAGCAGGCGCACTCGTGTTTTTACAGGGTGGAGATGAAGAGCAGATCTCACATGGAGCGGCCATGGCGCTGAAAAATCTGTTGGGACTGGTGTGTGATCCGGTAGCCGGTCTTGTGGAAGTACCCTGTGTAAAGAGAAATGTGATCGGAGCTGTCAATGCTTTATCATCTGCGGATATGGCACTGGCGGGAATTACCAGCAGGATTCCGCCGGATCAGGTGATCGATGCGATGAAGGAGGTCGGAGAGAGTATGCACGTCTCTCTGCGTGAGACAGGAGAAGGCGGAGTTGCCAATACGCCGGAAGCGCGGAAAATCAAGGAAAAACTGGGAATGTAGTATGGTTTGCAGAAAAAATCGTTGACAACAAAAGGAAAATGCTTTATAGTTTTCTTAAATAAAAGGGAGTAACCAGCGCTTATGGCGTGCACGATGTCGTCAATACGATGGAAAAGTTCATCCGTATCGTGATTAAATGGTGAGACTTTTGTTGCATACATAACTTGCAATAAAAGTCTCTTTTTATTGCATAAAAGAAATGGAGGAATGAATGTGAAAAACTATTATCAGTTTTCTGCAGAAGAAGTCAAACAGGATATTAATGGAAAACAAGAGCCGTTGACAGCTGCGGAAGTAAAAGCACATCAGGAGAAGTTCGGACCAAACGAACTGGTAGAAGGGAAGAAAAAGACCACACTTCAGATCTTTCTGGAGCAATACAAAGATTTCCTTGTGATCATTTTGATCGCTGCAGCGATCGTCTCCGGATTTTTAGGAGATGCGGAGAGTGCCATTGTTATCCTGATCGTAATCACGATCAATGCGATTCTTGGTACGGTACAGACCGTGAAGGCAGAGCAGTCGCTGGCCAGTCTGAAAAAGCTCTCCGGACCGGAGGCAAAAGTATTGCGTGACGGAAGTGTTGTTCCGATTCCATCTGCAGAAGTAACAGTCGGAGATATCGTTATGCTGGATGCGGGAGATTATATTCCTGCAGACGGACGTCTTTTGGAGAGCGCCAGTCTGAAAGTAGACGAGAGTGCTCTGACAGGAGAAAGTCTTGGTGTAGAAAAAATGACAGATGCCATTGAAGGCGAGGTTCCGCTTGGAGACCGTACGAATATGGTATATTCCGGAAGCTTTGTCACATACGGAAGAGGTTCCTTTGTAGTAACCGGTATTGGTATGGAGACTGAGGTCGGTAAGATCGCAAGTCTGTTAAAGACCACATCTGAAAAGAAAACGCCACTGCAGGTGAATCTGGATCAGTTCGGACAGAAACTTTCCATCATCATTCTGGTGTTCTGTGGTATTTTATTTGGAATCAATGTATTCCGCGGTGGTAATATCGGAGATGCGTTCCTGTTTGCAGTTGCACTTGCAGTTGCAGCGATTCCGGAGGCACTTAGTTCTATCGTAACAATCGTACTTTCTTTCGGTACACAGAAGATGGCAAAAGAACATGCGATTATCCGAAAACTGCAGGCAGTGGAAGGTCTGGGAAGTGTTTCTATTATCTGTTCTGATAAAACAGGTACCCTGACTCAGAATAAGATGACAGTCGAGCAGTATTATGTCAATGAAACAGTGATTCCTGCAGATAAGATCGATGTGAAAGATTCTGAGCAGGAAAAACTGATGTATTTCAGTATTTTGTGTAATGATTCTACGAACGTAGATGGTGTGGAGATCGGAGATCCGACAGAGACAGCCTGATCAATCTGGGAAGCAAGCTTGGTCTGGATATTCAGAAGATCCGTGGAGAATATCCGCGTGAGAGCGAAAATCCATTTGACAGTGACAGAAAACTGATGTCTACCAAGCACACGATTGATGAGACACCGATCATGGTTGTCAAAGGTGCGGTTGATGTCATTATGGGACGTACAGCAAGCATCCAGTGTGGAGATGAAGTGCGTGCCATTACTCCGGAAGATATTGAGAAAATCGAAGCACAGAATCAGAGCTTTTCAAGAGAAGGGCTTCGTGTTCTCGGATTCGCCTACAAGGCAGTATCTGCGGAAGAAGAGTTGTCTCTGGAAGATGAAAACAATCTGACATTCCTTGGTCTGATCGCTATGATGGATCCGCCGAGAGAGGAATCTATGGCAGCGGTTGCGGAATGTAAGAGAGCGGGTATTCGTCCGATCATGATCACAGGTGACCATAAAGTGACAGCGGCAGCGATTGCAAAACGAATCGGAATTCTGGAAGATGAATCAGAAGCATGCGAAGGTGCAGTGATTGATTCCATGTCCGATGAGGAACTGAAAAACTTTGTAGAAGGTATTTCTGTTTACGCACGTGTTTCACCGGAGCATAAGATCCGTATCGTACGTGCATGGCAGGAAAAAGGAAACATCGTAGCCATGACAGGAGATGGTGTCAATGATGCACCGGCGCTCAAACAGGCAGATATCGGAGTTGCTATGGGTATCACAGGAAGTGAAGTATCAAAGGATGCTGCTTCTATGGTACTGACAGATGATAACTTTGCAACAATCGTCAAAGCAGTAGAGAACGGAAGAAATGTTTACCAGAACATTAAGAATTCCATTCAGTTCCTGCTCTCCGGTAACTTCGGAGCAATCCTGGCAGTATTATATGCATCTATCGCAGGACTTCCGGTTCCATTTGCACCGGTACATCTGTTGTTCATCAATCTTTTGACAGACAGTCTTCCGGCTATTGCCCTTGGACTGGAGCCGCATTCGAAAAAGGTAATGGATGAAAAACCGAGACCGATGAATGAATCAATCCTGACAAAAGATTTCCTGACAAAGATCGGAACAGAAGGTCTTTGCATCGGAATCACGACAATGATCGGATTTATGATCGGTCTGACGGGAGAAGGCGGAAACGCAGTACTTGCCAGCACAATGGCATTTGGAACATTGTGTACAGCAAGGCTGGTACACGGATTTAACTGTAAGTCTGATTATCCGGTAATTTTCTCCAAGAGATTCTGGAACAATATTTATCTGATCGGAGCATTCCTGCTTGGTCTGGTATTGATCACTTGTGTAATGACGATTCCGGCACTGGATGAAGTCTTCAAAGTACAGACACTGACCTTTACACAGTTGCTGATCGTATATGGTCTGGCACTTGTAAATCTTCCGATCATTCAGCTGATGAAAAAAATCAAACTGATGTTCAGAAAAATAAATAAATAGCAATGAAAAAGTCCCATTGGAAAGTTTGATCCAATGGGACTTTTTTCTGCCCTTTTCAGGTGTGACGTTTGATCGTCTCTTTTAATACATATTTTTTATCACTGTAGCGGTCCACAATATAACGGTTTGCTTTTTTCTCCAGATCGTCGGAAAGTGGAGCGAGGGTTATTTCTTCACCGTATTTGCGCTTCAGCGCCCGCTCTAACAGATAGTCACAAACTTGCGGATTCTTCGGAAGAAGAGGTCCGTGCAGGTAGGTTGCGATCACATTCTTGTATACAACGCCTTCATAACCGGATTTTCCGGTATTTCCCAGTCCGAAAAATACTTTTCCAAATGGAGTGTGATCTCCGATATAAGTGCGGCCTCCATGGTTTTCAAATCCTACAACAGGAGTGTCAAACAGCGGACTGTTCAGGATAATGTTGCGGATGAGACGCTCCGGCTCCCATTCGGTCGTGATATCCAGAATGCCAAGACCTTCGATCATCTTTTTATCGGTTTTATAATATTTGCCGAGCAGCTGATAGCCGCCGCAGACGGCAAGCACAACGCCGTTATCCTCTACATATTCTTTGAAATCCTTGCGGATCTCTTTTAGATATCCGCAGACGAGCTCTTGTTCTCTGTCAGAACCTCCGCCGAGAAGTACGATATCCAGTTTGGAAAAGTCAATGTTATCTCCGGAGAGTACGGGAATGACTTCTGCCTCGATTCCGCGCCAGTTGAGACGTTTTCGGAAACACTGGATATTTCCGCGGTCTCCGTACAGATTCAACAGGTCGGGATATAAGTGTCCAATTGTCAGTTTCATGCCTGTTCTCCTTTCTGTTCCTTTGTATTTTGCGCCAGTTCTTTGAGCATTCGGTTTGTGCGGTAAAGCCCGGAGTAGTTGACAATGATGTAGAGATTTTTCGTTCCGTTTTCGGTCAGCTCTTCAACACGGGAGCGCATATCATTAGTTGAAGTACAGTCGATGTCCTCATATTTGAGACGAAGCCCCATGTCATGTTTGCGGGTTCCGCACGTTGTGATGGTAGCTGCATTGCTGTCTGCAAGATATTGGAAATCGACATCCCAAAGCCAGGAAACATCTTCTCCGTCTTGGTAGGTATCATTGATCTGAATGATAATATCCTTTGGTTTTGGATCTTTTAAGACGAGAGAAATCTTCTGCTGGAATCCGATCGGGTTTTTGGACAGGTGAAGCTGTACTCTGGCACCGTTGATCATCAGGATTTCTTCCCGGTTGTTTCCATAGTCAAAAGACTCTGCCATCTCTTTAAAATGTGCCATCGGGCATGCATGGTATGCAGTGCCGTATAGGCAGCAAGAGTGTTGTAAATATTGTAAGGCGTCCGTACCGTAGAATCCAGGTGCAGATCTCCCATATCGAAGGCATAGAGTTCGTCTTTGAGCGTGATCTGTGTGGCTGTAAAATCAGGATCCGGGCGCTCCCATCCGCAGTTCGGGCAGTGATAAATTCCAAGCTGTCCATAATGGAAGAAATCATACTGTAGTTTCTTTCCGCATTTTCGGCAGAAAATACTTTCCCGGATCTCAGAGCGGGAGATGTCATCAAAAATCTGTTCGCTGATCCCGTATGTCACAAACGGATTGCCGCTTGTTTCCGCTAGGGAATAGGAAAGAATATCATCGCAGTTGATGATCAGTGTCGTATCCGGGACACTGGTGACGGCTGTTTTCAATTTGTCAAAGGTAATATCTACTTCACCGAACCGGTCCAGCTGATCTCTGGAAATATTTGTCAAAAGCGCACAGTCTGGTTTTAACTGAGGGAGAACTCCCACAGATGCGATCTCATCGACCTCAATGCAGGCATAATCCGCATTCAGCTGTCCGTGCTTGTCTGTGGCCAGAACAAATGCCGAAATAATCCCGTTGAGCATGTTGGCTCCGGTACGGTTGATGATCACGGTTTTTCCCTCGGCCTTCAATGCTTTGTATAAAATGGCATTGGTCGTTGTTTTCCCGTTAGTTCCCATGGTAACGATCGTCTTCTCCCGGATCTGGGAAGCCATGACGCTTAAAATATTGGGATCGATCAATCTTGCCACATATCCGGGGAGGGTAACGCCGCTTCCGCGGTTTAATTTTTTGATCAGGCACTTGTCCCTTTTGCACATGTAATTGCAAGTCTGCTTCTTAATTTCATAGTAATCCACTATCATCCTTTTCTTTGAAATACTTGTATTATTATAAGGGAAATGGAGGAAGAAGACAAGGAATCTGTATGATTTTCCTGTTTTAGAAGAAGAGTTTTTGAAGATTTTCTAAAGTTTCCTGGAATCTACTGGAAAAACGCATTCAGTGTGTTAAAATGTAAGCAATTATACGAAACAAAGATCCTATCAGGATTGGACATACGGAAGGAAGCGAGAAAAATGCGGCAGAAAAAGCGTGGAGAAAGAAGAGTAAAACGAAGCATAGACGAAACGCAGACGATGGAGATCACACTGGAGAAGCGGATTCCCACCACAAGATACCGACCGGATCATCAGACGGGGCTGACTGCGCAGCAGGTGCAGGAGCATCGGATGCATGGGTGGACCAATCAGCCGGTGGATCCGCCGTCTAAGACTACAAAAGAGATCATTCAGGAAAATGTCTTTACCTATTTTAACCTGATCTTTCTGGTACTGGCAGTTCTGCTTTGCCTGGTCGGTTCCTTTCGAGATCTGACCTTTTTACCTGTAATTGTATTGAATACTCTGATCGGGATCATTCAGGAGACCAGGGCGAAAAAAGTACTGGATAATCTGACGATGCTCAATGCACCTCATGCAATGGTGATACGGGATGGAAAGAAGAGCCAGATCAATGCAGAAGATCTTGTGATAGATGATATCGTAATCTTCGAAGCCGGAAATCAGGTGTGTGCGGATGCCGAAGTGTGTGCAGGAGAAGTGCAGGTCAATGAGTCGCTTCTGACCGGAGAATCGGATGAGATCACAAAACGAAAAGGCGATCAGCTGATGTCCGGAAGTTTTATTGTATCCGGACAGTGTCATGCAAGGCTTGACAAAGTGGGGGCGGATTCTTATATTTCCAGGCTGACACTGGAAGCAAAAGCTATGCAGAATACAGAACAGTCGGAGATGATCCGTTCTCTGGACAAGCTGGTCAAATGGGTCGCGTTGCATCATCCAATCGGGATTATTTTGTTTATTCAGGCATTTGTATTTCAGGGCGAAGGGTTTCGATCCAGTGTGACGTCCATGATCGCGGCTGTGATCGGAATGATCCCGGAAGGGCTGTATCTGCTTGCCAGTGTGGCGCTTGCAGTAAGTTCGATCCGTCTGGCACAGAAAAAAGTATTGCTGCATGACATGAAGTGTATAGAGACGCTTGCCCGGGTCAATGTACTGTGTGTGGACAAGACCGGAACGATCACGGAAAATACAATGGAAGTGCAGGATGTGATTCCGACCAAGGAATACGAGGAAGGTGAGCTGCGCCCGCTTTCTGAGCTTCTGGGAGATTTTACGGCTGCACAGAGCAGTGATAATATTACCATGGAAGCAATGAAACGGTATTTTAAAATCGCATCCGGGAAGAAGGCTGTGGCAAAGACAGGATTTTCTTCCGCATCCAAGTACAGCAGTGTGACGTTTGAAGAGGCGTCCTATGTGTTGGGAGCACCGGAATTTGTGCTCAAAGAACAGTATGAAAATTATGAGGAAGCAATCAGTGCACATGCGTCCAAAGGAGCCCGCGTTCTGGTATTTGGAACAGCAAAAGAAGAACCGGATGGGAAGCCTTTGAAAGAAGCAGTCACGCCTCTGGCTTATGTACTGTTAGCAAACCCGATCCGTCAGGAGGCGAAAGAGACCTTTACGTATTTTGCGGAGCAGGGTGTGGAGGTGAAAGTTATTTCCGGGGACAATCCCCTGACCGTGTCAGAGGTGGCAAAAGAGGCGGGAATCGCAGGCGCAGAACGATACGTGGATGCGTCCACGCTTCATACGGAAGAGGAGATGCGGGCAGCAGTCCTGAACAATGCAGTATTTGGCCGTGTCACTCCGAATCAGAAGCGGAAATTTGTGCAGATATTGAAGGAAGAAGGAAAGACTGTGGCCATGACCGGAGACGGTGTCAACGATGTGCTGGCCTTAAAAGATGCGGACTGCAGTATTGCTATGGCATCCGGAAGTGATGCAGCGGCACAGGCATCCCAGCTCGTTCTGCTGGAATCGGATTTCTCCTGTATGCCGGAAGTGGTACTGGAGGGAAGAAGAGTCGTCAATAATATTCAGCGGTCAGCCAGTCTGTTCCTTGTAAAAAATATTTTCTCGTTCCTGCTGTCGCTGGTATCCTTTGTATTTATGTTTACCTATCCGCTGGAACCGTCTCAGATTTCACTGATCAGTATGTTTACGATCGGAGTACCGGCATTTTTCCTGGCACTGGAGCCGAATAAGAATATAATCAAAGGGCATTTCCTTACAAATGTATTCTTAAAAGCACTTCCTGCGGCACTGACTGATGTGCTGGCAGTTGGGGCGCTGGTCATATTCGGACGGACATTTGGAGTGAGTTCAGCCGATATTTCCACAGCAGCAACGATGCTGTTATCCATTGTCGGATTTATGATCCTGTACACGATCAGTGCACCGATGAATGTACTGCGCGGTGTGATCCTTGGCGGATGTATCGTAGGACTTCTGTTCTGCAGTATTTTCCTCAATGACCTGTTTGCGATTACAGGGATGACTACGAAGTGCGTGATGCTGTTTGTGGTATTTGCCATTGCGACAGAGCCGGTGCTGCGATATCTGACCTGGCTGATCGGAAAGCTGCGATTCTATTATAAGCGGCTCAGAGGACAGAAAGAAGTGTAGGAAGCGAACAGTCCGGATAGATTGTAAAACATAAAAACGAGATGCATCATATGGAAATGCATCTCGTTTTATGTTTTACTGAAGTTTATTTAAATTCCATCCGGATATTCTACGCCATCCGGCAGAGGATCCCATTCATTCAGCCCCAGATGCTGTTTGAATTTTGCCTGTTCCATGGTAATCTTGACCGGATCTTCGGCAAGGTATTCCATCAATTCGTCAATTCCCTCCCGGGTCACGTTATTTACAAGAAAAATACGATCGCAGCCGGCATTTAAAAGCCACTGTTTTATCATAGGAACATTGGCATAGGGGGAATCGGTCTTGGTAATGATGCCGATCAGCGGCCGCAGGATAAACGTGCGCAGACAGGGACTAAACAGGTTGTATGGTTCATCCGCTGCCTGAACGATCCCGACAACGTCCGCTTCAAAAGAAAAGCATGCAAGACCGGCACCGAACTGTTTTGACTCCGCATATTCTCCCGGAGAGTCAATGGTATCATCCGCCGTAATCGTATATTGTGTTTTTTCATAGTGAAGCTCTTCCCCTTTTAATGCCTGTGTCAGGGAAGTCTTTCCGGCTTCACTTCTTCCCATCAAAAATAATTTTTTCATATCTCATGTCTCCGGTCCTCTTAGTTTTTATGGATCTCACAGGTGCGAAATCCCAGATCTTCATGAAAAAATCGAACGACTTCTTCCACCGCAGTCTGTACCTGTGACAGGCCGCCGGTTAAAATGAGGGAACCGCAGAAGCGATCCATAAATCCAATTTCTACATCGGCGCTTTTCATTGCCACATCCGCAGCAACGACAACTGCTTCCCATGGGGTAAAACGGATCAGACCAATGGATTCTCCGGTGTGATCCTCCCCTCATGTACACCGATATGCAATCCCAGATTCTGATAAACAGGGGTCTGGGAAGTATTGATGATGTGAGCCAGACAAACTTCTTTGCCGGGAACATGAACACGTGTCATGCGCAGTTTTTTCCCTTTCAGATGCTCATAGTCATCATTGAAAATCTTTTCCAGAAGTTCTTCCTTTGTTATACGAGTCATGGTCACACTTCCTATCTCTTTGTAATATCACAAACGACATATCCCAGAGAATCTCTGAAAAAGGTTACCACTTCTGTCAGGGCAGACATGACGTCTGAAATCTCTCCTGTGATGATGAGTGTTCCTGTAAAACGATCTGCAAATCCAAGGTAAATGTTTCCGCTTTTTACTGCGATATCGGATGCGATGACAGCAGATTCCGGCGGCGTCATATTCATAATTCCGATAGCAGAAGAACGATAATCGACCTGTGGATTCAGACCAAGTTTCTGATATACGATCGGCGCCGGACCACCCATTACATGAGCAAAGGTGATCTCTTTGCCGGCTACGGTCTCCTGCACGATTCGGATCTGTTCTTCATGGTTGTTTGACATTTAAAAATTCCTCTCTTTCATAACATAAGTAAATGATACTATTTGTGGAATTTTCTGTCAAGGTTACATATCCTGTCACGATAAACATTGACAATGCCGGAAATATATGATACCATGAAAAATAGTTTAGTATAGTAAAGTGGTCAATCATTAGCATGATGACGTACAAACAGGGAGGAAACAAAGATGAAAAAGAAATTAGCGCTGATTTTGGCAGGGACAGCGATGGCAGCAATGGTACTGGCAGGATGTGGAGACAAAAACAATGCATCCGGGGAAGATGTAAAGACAGCAGAAAGTGTGGAAGATAAGAAAACGTTTACGGTAGGATTTGATGCGGAATATCCGCCATACGGATATATGGACGAGAACGGAGAATACACAGGATTTGATCTGGAGCTGGCAGAGGCAGTCTGTAAACTGGAAGGCTGGGAGCTTGTAAAAAAACCGCTCAACTGGGATTCCAAAGACATGGAACTTAATTCCGGTTCGATTGACTGCATCTGGAATGGATTTACCATGAATGGAAGGGAAGACGATTATACATTTTCAACTCCGTATGTAGACAACAGTCAGGTGATTGTTGTGGCAGAAAAATCCGGTATTGATACCCTGGAAGATCTGGCGGGAAAGACAGTCGGTGTACAGGCTGCAAGCGCGGCACTGGATCTACTGCAGAGTGAAGAAGGCGGTCAGAAAAAACTGGCAGATACATTTGGAGCTTTGAATGAGTTTGCAGATTACAACACCGCATTTACCGAGCTTCAGGCAGGCGCGCTGGATGCACTTGCAATCGATGTGGGAGTTGCCAATTATCAGATCAAGTCCAGAGGGGATGGATATAAGATTCTGGATGAGACATTGAATACAGAGCAGTATGCGATCGGGTTTAAGAAAGGAAATCAGGAGCTGTGCGACGTAGTCAATGCGGATCTGAAAAAACTGACAGAAGACGGAACAGTTGCAAAGCTGGCTGAGAAATACGAGATTGCGGATATGGTGACTTTAAAATAAGAGGGGAAGAGACATGAGTTTTGATGTGATGTTGAGGCAAATGACAGCAGGATTCGGACAGACCTGCCTGATCTTTTTTATGACGCTGATCTTTTCTCTGCCTCTGGGGATGCTCGTATATTTCGGAAGGGTGAGCAGGATCAAGCCGATCAGCTGGATCGTGAAGATCTATATCTCGATTATGCGCGGAACCCCGTTGATGCTGCAGCTTCTGGTGTGGTATTTCGCACCGTATTATCTGTGGCAGATGAATATCGGCGGGTATAAGCTGACGGCGATCCTCCTTGGATGCTCTCTGAATTATGCGGCATATTTTGCAGAAATTTATCGTTCCGGAATCGAATCGATCCCCAAAGGACAGTATGAGGCAGCCACACTTTTAGGTATTCCAGAGGGCAGACATTTTTCCGCATCGTGCTGCCGCAGATGGTAAAGAACGTGCTTCCGTCTGTGACAAATGAAGTGATCACACTGGTGAAAGATACGTCCCTTGTGTATTCCCTGTCTTATATTGAGATGTTTGCAGTGGCAAAACAGATTGCGGCGGCACAGACAACCGTACTTCCATTTTTTATTGCCGGTGTTTACTACTATATCTTTAACTATGTGGTTGCCGGAGTGATGGAATTATTTGAAAAAAAGCTGAATTATTATCATTAGGAGGTTTCCGGAATGAGTCTTTTGGAAATGAAACATATCAAAAAAGAATTCGGCGGGATGCCGGTGATCCGGGATATTTCGCTTTCTGTGGAGCAGGGAGAGATTCTGGCAATCATCGGACCGTCCGGTTCCGGCAAGTCTACGCTGCTCCGCTGTGCGACGATGCTGGAGACGATCGATGACGGTGAGATTTTGTATCTGGGAAAAAGAGCGGCATGGGTGGAAAATGGAAAACCCGCTTTTCCGAAAAAGCAGGAGATGAAAGAGATTCAGTCCTACTTTGGTCTGGTATTCCAGAACTTCAATCTGTTTCCTCATTTTTCCGTCATCAAAAATATTACAGATGCACCGATCCGTGTGCAGAAGCGAGAGAAAGAAGAAGTCTATGAAGAGGCGAAGAAGCTCCTTACAAAGATGGGACTTGCGGATAAGGCGGATGCATATCCGTATCAGCTCTCCGGAGGGCAGCAGCAGCGAGTATCGATCGCACGGCACTGGCGATGAAACCGAAGATGCTGTTTTTTGATGAACCGACCTCTGCGCTGGATCCGGAACTGACGGGGAGATTTTGAAAGTAATTAAGGATCTGGCGGCAGAGCATATGACTATGGTGATCGTGACACATGAAATGAATTTTGCGCGGAACGTGGCTGATAAGATCATTTTTATGGATAAAGGTGTCATTGCGGTGGAAGGCACTCCGGAAGAGGTCTTTACATCAGAACATGGAAGAATGCAGGAATTTTTGGGGAAATTATCGGTGGAATAATAAAAGGAATGAGACAGGGAACCTTTGGCGGAAGCGGGGTTCCCTGTTTTGAAGTTCTGATTGTGATTATTTTGGTAAAATGCTAAAATAAGAGAAATAGTGCAGAAAAAGATCGAAAAGGAACAAATATGGAAGAAAAGAAGATTATACAGTTGAAACAAGGATTGACGACAGCGTTTATCAATTACAGTCATGCGTCAAATCTGGCATACAAGCCACAGTTTATATCAAACAATTATAAAGAAGGGCGTAAGGTAATCTCATCTGTTGAGGACGAGCTGCTGAACTGTGAAGAATTTGCAATCAGTGTTGCGTTCATTACAATGGGTGGTATTACGCCGCTTCTTCAGACATTGCGGGAGTTGGAATATCGTGGAGTCCGGGGAAAGATACTCACAACAGACTATCTGACATTCAGTGAACCAGAGGCTCTGCTAAAGCTCGCACAGTTTGAAAATCTTGAGCTAAAGATGTTTGTGACAGAAAATAGAAAAGAAGGATTTCATACAAAGGGATATATTTTCAAAAAGGAAGAAATATATCGGATTATTGTGGGAAGTTCCAATATGACATCAAGTGCTCTGACAACAAATCGGGAATGGAATACAAAGATTGTTTCAACAGAGCAGGGGGAATATACGCATAATGTTGTAGAGGAATTCGACCAACTGTGGAATTCTGAGCAGGCATTGCCTTTTGAAGAATTTATTGAAAGATATACAGATGCTTATACAAGAAATAAGATTATTCAAAAACAGAAGAAATTAGCGCGTGAGACAGAAATTCCATCTTTGGAGGTTTATCGATTACAGCCGAATTCTATGCAGGTTGGATTTATCAACAATCTGCAAAAAATATATGAGGCTGGAGAAAATCGGGCATTGCTGATTTCAGCAACGGGTACTGGGAAAACATATGCCTCCGCTTTTGCTATGCGTGAGTTGGGGTTTCAGAGAGTTTTGTTTTTGGTACATCGAAATCAGATTGCAAAACAAGCCATGAAGTCGTATCGGAAAGTGTTTGGTGGACAAGTGGTGATGGGACTGGTTACGGGAAAACATCAGAAATATGATGCGGATTTTGTGTTTGCTACGATCCAGACATTGAGTAAAGACGAGATATTAGAGAAATATGGAAAAACAGCATTTGATGCGATTGTGATTGATGAAGCGCATCATAGTGCTGCAAATAGTTATAAAAAGGTAATGGATTATTTTCAGCCTAAACTTTGGCTTGGGATGACGGCGACCCCGGATAAACGGGATGATAATCTGGATGGAAGAAATATTTATGAAATTTTTAACCATCAGATTGCTTATGAGATTCGTTTGCAGGATGCTATGGAAGAAGATTTGCTTTGCCCGTTTCATTATTTTGGAATTACCGATTTGGAAGTCATCGCAGATGCTGGAAAATCTAAGCAGGATAAAATTGAAAATTTTCAATACTTAACATCCGATGAGCGTGCTTTGAACGTTATGAAGCAGGCAGAATTTTTTGGATACAGTGGAGAACGGGTGAAAGGTTTGATTTTTTGCAGTCGCATTGATGAGGCAAGAATACTGTCTGAGAAATTCAATTCGAAAGGCTGGCGTACGCTGGTGTTAAGTGGGAATGATTCGGAAGAAACGAGAGTAGAGGCTATTGAGCGTTTGGCGGGAGACGAACGTGAGGATGCGCTGGATTATATTATTTCTGTTGATATTTTTTCGGAAGGTGTAGATGTTCCGGAGATTAATCAGGTAATTATGTTGCGTCCAACCGAATCTCCAATTGTTTTCATTCAGCAATTGGGGCGTGGACTTCGAAAAGCAGAAGAAAAAGAATACGTTGTTGTTTTGGATTTTATTGGAAATTATAGGAATAATTTTATGATACCAATTGCGTTATCCGGAGATCTCAGTTATAACAAGGATAATATTCGCCGTTATGTTACAGAAGGCGGACGAGTAATCCCTGGGGCAAGTACGATCCACTTTGACGAGGTTTCAAGAAAACGAATTTTTCAAGCGATTGATAATGCGAATTTTAGTGATATTAAATTGATTCGTGAGAATTATACAAATCTGAAAAATAAGTTAGGACATATTCCGGCATTGGGTGATTTTGATAAATACGGAGAAATGGATGTACTTCGGATTTTTGATAATAATAGCTTGGGCTCTTATTATAAGTTTCTTGTGAAATATGAAAAAGAATATACAATTCGGTTGTCCGAAGCGGAAGAAAAGGTAATAGAATTCGTTTCTAAAAAGCTGGCAAGTGGGAAAAGAATTCATGAGCTGGAAATGTTGAAACGATTGCTTAAATATCAACATGGAATCATGGCCCAATTAAAGAAATCATTGCATGAAAATTATAACTGTTCCATGGATGATGATTGCGCAGAGAATGTTGTTAACATGATGACAAATGAATTCCCTACAAGCGCAGCTAAGAAAACATATTCTCAGTGTGTTTTTTTAGAAAAAGAAGGATCAGACTACAGTATGTCCCAATCATTTGGCGAAATGCTGCAAAATGAAGATTTCTATAATATCTTAGAAGAACTAATTGACTTTGGTATTTCTCGTTATAAAGAAAATTTCAGCATGCGTTATCAAGATACGGATTTAGTTCTGTATCAAAAATATACATACGAAGATGCTTGTCGTTTGTTAAATTGGGAAAGAAATGAAGTTCCATTGAATATTGGTGGATATAAGTATGATAAAAAAACAAAAACATTTCCTGTATTTATCAACTATGATAAGCAGAATGATATTAGTGATACTACAAAATACGAAGATCATTTACAAGCCACAATCGATTGATTGCGATTTCAAAAAGTGGAAGAAGTATTGAATCAGAAGATGTGCAGAATTTCTTAAATGCGAAGGAACGAGGAATAGATGTTCAGCTTTTTGTGAGAAAAAACAAAGATGATAAAATATCAAAAGAATTCTATTATTTGGGGCGAATGTATGCTACGGGCGAAGTAAAAGAATTTATAATGCCGAATACGGATAAATCAGCAGTTGAAATCGAATGGGCATTGGATACTCCGGTTCGAGAGGATATTTACGAGTACATTATAAATGGGTAATGGTGTTCAGCGATGAGAAGAGGAAAGGAATAAATTGTTCATGAAGACAGTTAGAGTTGTTGCTGCTATAATAATTGAAAACGGCAAAGTGTTTGCGACACAGCGCGGATATGGTGAATTTAAAGATGGATGGGAATTTCCCGGAGGAAAGATTGAACCTGGCGAGACACCAGAAGAAGCGATTGTAAGAGAAATTAAAGAAGAACTAGTATAACGAATATTAAATAATTGCTATATTAAATTGATACTGCTTCCTCTTCACTGATTTCATCCATTTTATACTTCCAGTGATAAACCACGGGTTCACGGTTCACTTCGTCAAAGTACTTGTA
>ENA-OQIG01000174-OQIG01000174.1-human-gut-metagenome-genome-assembly--contig:-NODE-174-length-36988-cov-11.536285_pt1 | contig 36988 bp, 40 predicted proteins | sample MGYA00242576_ERZ504741 | MGnify/ENA primary metagenome ERZ504741 (study PRJEB26092, sample SAMD00036436) | human gut metagenome | host: Homo sapiens | study: EMG produced TPA metagenomics assembly of... | reverse complement strand
ATCTCTGTCTTCATCTGACAGAGGAAGATATGTTTTTCTCATAGTGTTCATCCTTTCTTAGATAACACTATTTTACCATACATTATCCTCAAAATATATAGTAGAAATTTAATTTATTCTATACTAGAAAAGTCTGACCATCAATGTGGTTTTTCAGAATACATAGAAAGAACTATCGAAGCACACAAGCAGAAATATCGTCTGTTTGCGTGCTTTTTTAGTTGGAAGAAAAAGTTTTTAAATTTTTCTTCTCAAAACGCAACTGCACCCCCTGTCCTGTCGGGACTAAGAGCGAAAAGGGGGAAAGAAGCAGAGATTCCTATCAACTCGCTCCCTTTCAAGGCTGGAAAGGGGGTGAGCAATGATGAAGCCATCTGAATTTCAGACAACCATAAAGAACCAGTTTGATTACATCTGTAAAGTCGCTATGGAGGATGAACGCAAAGACTATCTCAAAGCGTTGTCCAGACAGTGTAAACGGGAAACCCTGTTCTGTGATATGGACGATTACACCGTCAATCTGTTTTCTTCCGAAGACACCTATCTATCCCACTTCCATACTTTTGAAATGGATGGATTTACTGTCCGCATTGAAAACAACCTGTTAGCAGAAGCATTAGAAAATCTGGATGGAAAGAAACGTGACGTTATCCTGAGATATTATTTTCTTGGATTTGACGATACGGAGATTTCAAAAATTCTGGAAGTCAACCGTTCTACCATACAGAGAAGAAGACACGCTGGACTGGAATTTATCAAAAAATTTATGGAGGAAGAAGCATGACAGCAAAGCACCCTATGATTCCGTTTCCTGTAATTGTAAGGGCTGCGGATGGTGACATTGAAGCAGTCAACCAGATTGTACGCCATTACAGCGGTTTTATTGCCAGCCGTTCCATGCGTCCCATGAAAGACGAATACGGGAATACCCACATGGTTGTAGATGAAACCCTACGCCGCCGGATGGAAACACGTCTGATTGCAAAGATTTTATCTTTTGAAATCAGGGAACACAACTAGAAATAACGCTCTCCTGTGGAAGCATGGACAAGCCCATGCTTCCCAGACAGAGCTTGCCAGTCTATTAAAGTGCATTATCACCAGTGCACTTTAACAGGCTGACAAAGCCAGATTGTTCCTTGAAAAAGAAAGCGTCTAATCAACGCAGCATAAAGCAGCCGAATACGTTTCGATAGAAAGAGAGCCGTTGGGCTGGCACGCCGTGACCCACCAAAGGAGGGATGAAACCGGATAGCGATTCCTGCCAGCGTTCCATAAGCAGCTTACCGCAAAAGCTGCCGCCATGACCTTTCTATCGTGATAATGATACTTCCGTACAGCCTTAGTCTGTGTGATGATGTAGCACCGCTGACAAAGGGTACGGCTGGATGAGAACCATGCAGGGGTGAGATTCCCATGAGCTTTAGCGAAAGCTGTTCGGCTTGCTTATATACTATTTTGAATTATAATTTTTCATTCAAAATCAAATAACTATTTGCAGGAAATACAATCTTAATATTACTTTTGCCATAAAATCTGATATAATGTAGACAGATATTGAGGGTTCCATATCTGGTCTATGGAAAGGAGGAACATGATTACAGTAACAAAAAAAGACTTAATAGAACTGGGTTATGGGACTTCATTCGCAGCAGACATCATAAGAGAAGCAAAAAAACTTATGATTTCAAAAGGGCATACCTACTATCAGTCACGCAAACTGGACAGGGTTCCCAGAGAAGCTGTGGAAGAATTGCTAGGGATTACTTTTACTGATAAATCAAACTGATTGTACTTCTTGCACATTTATGTAAGGAGTGAAATCATGGCAAAAGACCCTATTAAGAAAGCAGAAAACGGAACTTATTATTTTAGAGCAAACTTAGGTTTTCATCCGATTACCGGAAAACAGATTCAGAAATACAAAAGCGGATTCAAGACAAAAAAGGAAGCTAGAGAAGCATATTCAAAGCTTATGCTGACATCCACAGAGGAATTAACGGAAAAGAAACAGCAGCTATCCTTTCAACAGTTCATTGAAGAAACTTACCTGCCTTGGTATAAAACACAGGTAAAGGAAAGTACCTATCTGAACCGCCGTTCTACCATTCAGAAGCATTTTTCATACTTTTACAAAATGACGGTGGATGAGATAGAACCCATTAACGTCCAGAACTGGCAGCTTGAACTCGCAAAAGAATTTAGTCCAAACTATATCCGTATTGTACAGGGTATGCTCTCCATTGCCTTTGACAGAGCAGTTGTTCTCGGTCTTGCAAAGAAAAATCCGTCACGAATGATAGGAAACATCAAGAGCAAGAAAACAAAAGTGGATTTTTGGACACTGGATGAATTTCAAAAGGTAATTTCCCTGCTCTACAAGGGCGATTATTACGAACATTACCTTTTCATCTCATACTGGCTCCTGTTTATGACCGGAATGAGAATCGGAGAAGCCGCAGCCCTGCAATGGTCGGACATCAACTTTGAAACCGGACTTTTAAGTATAACGAAAACGCTGTACTATAAAACAATGGATGAATACAAATTTGTGGAACCAAAGACACAAGCCAGTATTCGCACTATCTATATTGACACAGATACCATTAAAGAATTAAAAGCATGGCAGGAAGTACAGCAAAAGGTTTTAAAGGGCTGCGACCTTGTACTAAGCTATAATGGGATTCCCACCAGTAAGCACACCCTCCCACGGGCATTAGAAAAGCTTGCTGGATTGGCAGGCGTACACCGTATCAAAATTCATGCACTCAGACATTCCCATGCTTCCCTGCTCATCAGTATGGGAGAAAATCCTTTATTGATTAAAGAACGTCTGGGGCATGAAAAGATACAGACCACGTCAGGAACCTATGGACATTTATATCCCAACACCAACGTGGAAGTTGCCAAAAAATTAACTGGCGTTCTCACTTATACTCCGGCAACAACCAGTGTTTCCGATTACACCAGCAATCAGCATACAGCAATCTATCACAGAACAGTTGAATAAAAAATGCAATCAAAATGCAATTCTAAAAGGAAAGAGCCTCAAAACCCTTGAAAATAAAGGCTTTGAAGCTCTGCTCCAACTATTCAAACTCCAGACAGACAGTAAGCAATATAAACCAAAATCATTGATTTTTCGGGGTTTTCTGGCTCTGTGAAACAAACTAAAAAGATAAAATGAAATATAAAAATGCAATAAAAATGCAATGAAGTCTAACGGTGCATGTTCGCTGACTTCATCATAATACCTAAGCGAAAAGCACTGATTGGGGGAACTTAGTATTTACTGGGTTACCCCTTTCATTTTGAAAGGAGATCATTATGGATTATCAATTAGAATTAAAACAAATTGTGGATTTTCCACGCTGCCGAATTTACCGGGAATTTATACAGACACTTATGAAAGACAGAAGCATCCGTACCAACGGAGGTTCCTGTCTTTTTTATTTTCTCATTTTATGTTCTTATGCAAATTACAGTTCTTCTTATCGGAACATCGAACACCTTACTTACAAAGTTGTTCCTGGTGAATGGATCTGCACTCTTAAAGAACTTCAGACTCACTTTCGCCAAAAATTCCAGCACCAGGTCATATCCATACTGGATACCCTGGTTGAACAAAACCTTTTAACCTACTCACTGCACGAAAAAAATAAGATTATCCAATACAAGATAAAAGACTGGCCAAAAGACAATACTGCCCTTTCCTATAATTATCCGTGTAAAAAAGACATCGGTTTTTTCTTTTTTCCAATCGCAGATGTACATAAACTAATCGGACTAGGAAAATGTTCGGAAATGGATGCTCTTTTGGATCTTTGGATTCATGCAGTCTATAATGATTCATCTGTACAAGGCTCTGATGCCGGTCCGGTAGTATATTTTCGCAATCAGACTGGAAATCCCTTGTTCAGCTATCAGGAACTTGCAAGACGTTGGAAACAGTCGAAATCTTCTGTATCCCGTCTGCTAAAAAAACTTGAAGATACCGACATGATCACACTGATTTCCTATTCCGGGAAACATGGCAGCATGGTATATCTGCGTAATTATCTATCTGTTATGTTTAATATCAGCGATGTCATGATTGATAAGGAGGAAATTGCCATGAAAATGCAACTGCCAATACATATAACCGAAGACACCTTGCCTGTCAAAAACAATTCTGAATGCGTTTCAGAATCTATTACTGACGAGCAAATCATCGTTTCACAGGAAGGCTCCTGCGTTCCAGAATCACACATTAAAACCATTGTTCGCAAAGTCGCTGAAATACTGGAAATACAAGGCATTTCTTGCTGTAGATGCCCTAAAACGAAGTATATATTATCTCCATTATCAGCCTGCAAGGATAGTATATATCTATATTCACTACGTATTATCTGCCCCTGGGGAAACGCTGCTTATCAATTTGAATTAAAATTAAAACCTGAAACTCGCAATGTGCCCAAGGTTCCTGCCCATACTCCGCCCTTACGACATACCTCTCCCGATTTTTCAGAAATTCCAGAAGCTTTATTGAGAGGAGGCGATGTATAATGGCAAAGAAAAATTACCATCCTGTTTCCGCTGAAGTGGAAAATAATCCTTTGTACCATGATACCTATAAGCTACTCCGGTGCTACCGGGACTCTACTTACAGTCTGATGGTTGCTGTCCGGCAAGTAGAAATTCAGTTCCAACTGGAATACAACACCAGCGTAGACGAATTCCTGGATTCTATCTATGCTGCAGGAGCAGATCTGGGAGACAGCCAGATTGAAGAATGGGCAAAAAGCATTGCCCGCAGCAACAAAATGATAAAGCTACTTCTTTCTTCCGTGGATTTACTCCGGAAAAATCACAAACATGGAGAAGAATATTACTGGATTTTATATTATGCCTTTCTCTCTCCACATGAACTGAAAAACACAGAGGAAATCCTGGAAGAACTCGAAAAGCACGTTCCCAGCATTTCCTACCGAACTTATTACCGGAAAAGGCAGGCTGCTATTAGCGCTCTTAGCAGCATACTATGGGGATTTTCTGCAAAAGGGACACTGGAAACTTTGAATAAGTTTTTCCCGAATTGAATTTTTATATTTTCACATAAGCACTCATAAACAAATGTGTACCTATGTGAAATTCCCAGCACTAGAAAATTTCCATACAATTCTCTCCCTAAAACACAATTCAAATCAAAAAATATTTTTCATTGCTATAACTATATACATTTGTTATAATTTGTGAGAAAACAACTGTTTGTAAAATGAAAGAAATAATCCCATCTGCATTACTAACTATGAACAAATTAAACTTAGAAAGGATTGAACAAAAAAGACTTATGACAATAAAAAATGTAGTCGAACCGTTAATAACTATGATTAAATTTTTATGGCAATGGAAACCCGCAAGATTTACATCCTTATTTATGCTCATTATGTTACTTGTTACTCCCCTATTTACATATCCTACTGGCTATATATTTATTTTTATATTACAGATGATTGCATTTATTATCTGTATTCCAACTACAGCAGCTATTTCAAGTTTGGAAAAAGGAAAACATCTTTTAACCAAAAATTTTTGTTTTTCTATTTTATGGTTTGCTGCTAGTGTTGTGCTTATAGAAGCTAATACCTTTAACTCCTGTAATTTTGATTTTATTAAATTCATACAGTATTATACATCATTTCTATTCATCTTTGCGGCTTGTCTCATACCTGATTCTTTCTCTACTTATGATCCGCAAACCAAAAAGAATCAGAAAGAATTTGAAGAAATGAAAGAAAAAATATCAACTCTTGAGAAAGAAGTATTCAAACTAAAAAAAGCTTGATAAAACAAAAAGTAATTGAAAAGGATACCAATTGAGTATCCTTTTGTTTTTATACTTTCGCTTTAATATTCCAGAATATTTTTTTATATCCCGGTATATATTGACATTCATCCGCAAGCGTACTATGATATTTATGTTCCGGAATATATTTTTTACATTCACCATTTTACTTTTCTCAAACCAGAAAGGAGTACAAATGAACCAAATATTACAAATTAATTTAGCATCACCCCAAAGTACGGCCTATCAAAATTTCAAAGAAATAAGAGAAGCTGTATATAACGCATCTCTTAGACTCTACAGCAAACATGGCGTTCAAATTAAGGATGTTCAGACTGTTGGAGAGCAAGTAATCATGCATGTTATGATTCCCGATGAAATAGCTTCGAACTTTCAACTAGGATATCATCTTAGAGGAGTTAGTGCATATCTTATGAAACACTATAAAGAAAAATATTCAAAATTGCTTGTTGCAAAAAAATTACTAACATACACCGTAATTCCTATGCAGACATATACTAATGAAACAGAATTGACAATGAATGAACGTTTTTCTGCAGGCATCCATTTTTTAGAATTACTAAAAAATACTGATGAAACTTCTATGGCTAAAATAAGAAGAATCTTGAAGATTTTACAGGAGGATTAACATTATGGGTACTTACCACTACCACTATAAATTGATTGCTACACCTGCCAATCCATCTATCCATATTGCAAATTACGCAAAATACTTTAATAAAATTAAGCAAGACTTTAACAGTCGAACGGTTACAAATCCAAAGAAACTTAAAGGCATAAAACTATCGAAGTCTATGAATAATACAATTGAACTAGATCTTTGGTGTAAAAACAAACTTTGCCCGGGTCGTGAACTTTTAGGAATAAGACGTGTTTCCGAAGCATTAGCTGACATTGATTCTAGATTTATTATTGGTAAATCCCATGTATTAGTATCGGCTTAATAATGAGTTGAAAGTGATAGGTGATTAACACTTCACCTATCATTTTCTAATAATTGAGCGTGTCGTCAATACCTACTCGTTAAAACAGCTTTTGTATTATTTCATACAGATTGGGGATTTCCTGTAAAACTTTTTTACCTACCAACTTACCTTTCCTCATTCTATTTCGAATCATTTTTTTCTTGTTCTTCAATATTTCTTAATTCTTTCTTCCTACTCCTTAACTTCTTTTTTACTTCAAACAAACCTACACAAGCAATAATCACAGTAATAACCCCCATTCCCATACCAGAAGTAATATCCTTAATTATATTTGTCGAAGAAGATAATGCTACTCCCAATAAAACGCCATATACCATGGCTACAAAAACATCAGAAAGAATTGATTTGAACCGATGTTCGTGAAATATTTCATTATACTTATTCTTCCATCCTTGTTTTACCTTTTGCAATTCTACTTTTCCATTTGTAGCATCATCTAATAATAACGTAAAAGGTACATAAGCTCCTATCAAAACACTAATTGTTATATTTGAAATTTCTAAAGCCAATGCCAAATGATCTCGATATGCAATAAAAAAGCCTGATATGCAGCTCCTACATACGCCATAAAAATATACCTTTTTTTATTACCTATATATAAATCGTTATCTTTAAAACTGAAAGAAAAAAAGTAATCCATAACCCAGATTAATATAAGTAATAGTATTGAACATATTACAGCGCTAAATCTACACCTTATTTGTAGTGATAAATAAACATATACATACGAAGATACGAACATAAGTAATACATAAACGAGTTGCTGTACTGGACTTTTGATTTTATCCACAAATTTAAAAATCCAGTAGTTTTTCATATAAACACAATAAATAAAACCTATTGCAAGTATAATAGTAACAGCATAAGATATTATAAAAGCAACCTTCATACATTTCTCCTTTGTCACGTTTACTTAATACAATCTGTATCCTTTTTGCTTCAACTGGAGTATTTATAAAATATAATTTCTACTTTCAATAAAAATCAAAATAGAAAATACACTTCTTTCTCCAAATCTTTTCTACTCTATAACTTAATGGGCATTGCTACGTCAAAATACAGAGACGAATGACTTTTCATCGCCTGTCCGATAATGTGGAAATCACATTTTAGATATAATTTGTGTATCCTAAATTTTTATTTCTACGAGGATATTAGTAAATGCTGCTACGCACTGTAGATATGGCAAGGCCCCGACAAATATCTACATAGAAATGTATTAATGGTCAAGCACAAAATATGATTTTCGAATACCGGAACTCTGGTTTGACTACTATTCTCATTTATTTTACGCTTGAGATAAATAAAAATTAAAGTTTTCTCATTTATTCTCTCCTCTAACATATTTCATTTAGATTGTAACTGTGCATTGGCAATTTCATTAATGATTCTTCTCCATGTTCCGAAAACACAACTACTGCCCCTCTTAACGAAAATTCAATTAAAACTTCCTCTATAGTATGATTCCAAACATTTTCAAACATTTCATGCAAAATAATAATGTCTGCTTCTTGAAGAAACGCCACTAATATTTCTAAACAGTATCTCTTACTTCTATCCAATCCTCTAACCACTTCATCTTTACAATCGAACAACTCCCCTAATCTTAAAAACCCTTCAATCACATAATCTTCGTTTATAATTGAACCTACATTTCTATATATATATTGAAATACTGTAACATTATCCTCCGGCTTCACGTTTTTCAGTTCAATCTCTCTTATTCTTTTTGTTTTTCCATAACATTTTATAATGTCTGTTATCTTGCGCTCTTGTTTAATATTACAATTATAAAACCCAACTATGTCTTTCGAATTTATGCGGAACAACTTATCTTCTTTGTCATTTTTACTAATCTTTATTTCTATCATCTATTCCCTCAACTCCTATAATCAATGGCAATTCTGGCATCGTATATTTTAATAAAGCATATGCAATTCCTGACAAACCAGTCATAAAACCTGGATTGTATAATTCTGTTGGTAATACATTTTGATCATTAAGAAATTCCAGAATCTGTTCAAATCGAGAATCACAAATACTTCTTACCTGCTTATCATCAAAAATTTCTGCATATCTTTTTAAAATCAACAAATTTCCCATGTTTCCATGGCATAGGCAAAAACCTGCATGTAACCCATCTTCAATTAATTTATTTTTAGCAAGGCTTATGTCTTTAATAACTTGCTGAAACAATGCAGTTTCCCCTGAATTTTTTATGGCATTGTATAAGGTTAATCTGGATAGCAGGATACCCGCTGCTCCATGACACCACGCTATTGGCTGATCTCTATTCTGATCTTCCTCTGGAAATTTTCTTAAATCTGTCCAATTATTATTCTTTTCTGAGTATAAAGAATTTTCATATTCTACTAACCTAGAAAGTACTCTCAAATATTTCGCCTGTGGATATACCTCATATAATCTTGAAAACATTTCTATAAAGCCACTGTTTCCATGTGCAAAACCTGCCAATACTTCAGGAACCACCTCTGATTTCCAACCGACTTTCCCTTTATCAGTAACCATATCCTCAATTAATTGTTCTGCTATTTGTATAGCTTTTTGTAGATAAGTAGGCGTTCCTGTTTTTTTATACATATTAATTAGAACCAATACTATCCCGGAATTCCCCGAAATCAAATCGAACAGACAATCTTCTGAGATAATTGTTTCCATGCAGCTTAGCCATTTGTCAAAATATAACTTATACTTAGAATCATCATATATTTCATATAAAATATTTAATGCATATAGAATCGAACCCTCACCACAAAAAACTCCTGTGTTAAATTCTGCAATACTCTTTTTTCCGTCACTTATAGTATCTATATACCGCAATATACGATTATCTAACACATCACAAATTTCATGATATTTCTTATCTTGATATATCCTTTCGTACAAATGAAATACCAAATTAATCCCAACCGTGCCATCATATAATGTATTCGGTAGTGCCTGGATCATCCACTGATTTTCTTTTATTCCAAATAACTTTACACCAATCCAGTTAACATCTGTCCCATCTTCACTATAAATCGCATTTGTTCCTATTTTACATAGCAACTCTTTTGCCAATTCTTCTGCCGTTTTGAATATATTATTAGAAAGAGCCGGTTTTAACCTTTCATTCTTTATTTTCCTTGTTCCTGCATTCTCCATATTAAAAGTAATTTTTATATATTGAATCTGCTGTTCCAAATTTTTATAGGACAAGTACTGTATATTTTCCTCAATTTGCTGCAAAGCAGTCTTACTAAAGAAATTCTTTACTTCTCTACCATCCCAAGTATAAATGCTTTTTTTATTCCCACGAAAATAAAAATATGGTATATCACCGCTTAGTAGATCTTCAATCTCATGTTCAATAAGTAATTTACTATTTTCATTTTGTAAATTTCCGTTTATCAGAGAATAGAAAAATAAATTTCGTGCACCTCCATCCATCAATAATTCAGGATGATATGAACTACTCAACACAATTACATACTGCTGTGTATTTCTAATCAAATACCTTACCTCTAACTCACTATATTGTTGTATGATTTTCAATAGCGTTTCTGTATGTTCCATTGCTCCCAAGTATGCACTCTTAAACCCTTGGATAATTTTATCCGCAAATTCAGAAGGTTGGATAAACTTTCCTTTCAGCATTGCTAAATTATGATTTCTTTTCGATACTGGATAATCATAGACAACTCTCATATTTACAGATTTCGGATTAATAATAAATGGAATTTTTATCGGAAATTTTTGTCCCTCTTCTCCACTAATAGCACTCATATTAATTCCTGCATCTCCAGCATTATTCCAAGAATAAAAAGGCAGTATTCCAGAATATAACACCGATTTTCTTAAAAGATTAGAGACTTTCTCTGTTGCACTTTTTCCATTATCACCTTCTATATTTCCTATAAATGTCTCTGCGTCAATAATTACCGGATATTCATTACATGCAATGAGATTTTCAAAATGAATATCTCCCCCTTCTAAAAGATAGTTTATAAACAAGATAACTCCTATTCTTTGATAATATCTTGAAAGTTCTTCTGTGGACTCACAATCTTTTTGTGTTACAATCTCACACCAGCCATATTTTCCTTTATCAAGAATACAGTACTCATAACTTCCCAAATTACATATTTTATAGAAATAATTGGTTATTTCTTGTAGCTTAATCTCGTTTTGCAAACATCGTGGTTTATACAAAATCTTTTCTCCCGATACAAATTCCACACAAAATACTCTTCTGCCGTTTTTATGAGAATCAGAAAAATCTGTCGATAGATGCTCTACAATAAAAGCGCTTTCAACAATATTAAATTCTCTCATTATTTCATTTGCGTCTGTATCAATTCGTTCTATTACTTCTTTGTAAATATCTATTGTATTTTGTATGATTTCATTTATCCTTCTTTCCAATACTGGGTAAAGTGAAAAAAAATCATTCAAATATTGTTTATCTTTTAGAAAATGGTCAATGTAATACTGGTATTGTTCAAATTCATTTCCCTCTAACAATCCTTCTTGACCACATATATACATTTCATAAATCAAAGTTCTTATACAGAGATTATTAAGTAAATTAAATAAGGATTTTTGAAAATCAACTAAAATTGATTCTTTAATATATCTTTTTTGAGTTACCGTTTCCCTAAGCTGTTTATTAGCTACTTGCACAAAAGGATCATAAAACGCTCCAAAAATCATTTCATCACACTCATGCCTACACGTCTCTCTTTTTGAGGACATTTCCACAAAATTCTGGTGCTGACACTTCTCATGACTGCTAAAGGAACAATTGTTTAGAAAACCAAAAATACTCAAGGTGGTTTTTCTTTACATACTGTAAACCTTCCTCCTTCAGTATTTTTTTCCAATACTCCAAAGATTCCATATTTATTTCAGACGGGTTAACATTATATACACGTTCAGATAAATAACTAGATTTTTTCATTATATTTTCCTTCCTATAAATTTTGACCCTAGTTCTAAAATCAACTTTAATTAGTTAGCAACAAGCGAGTGTAAAAATACTTCCGCATTCAACAGAAATTGTGCAAACCACACCTGATGAACCTAAACTGTCAACTTTGTTACTTGTCAAATCTGCTGCTTCTAATTCTGTCAAAAGATTTCCAGCCGGATTGTTATATTTCATATTTGTTCTGTCAAATTTTCTCATAATATCTACCATCCTTTCTTTAGAACTAGGGTCTTTCGATACCTAAGTATCTTGATTTCATTATAGTCCTTCTCAAAAATTAGTCTTTATTTTTTGTATAAATTGACATTTTTTCTTCCTAATTGGTTTTCTACATTCCTTATTTTTTCCTAAGTATGTCTCAACTTGGCACACTTCTGCGATTGAAGGGTAATTTTACCCATGTTACAATAGGTATTGCTTATAGTATTCCTATTTTTTCCAGCACCTTAATCGGTGCTTTTTTTGTACCTGTAAACCTTTCGCTGACAGCAGCCAATACTTACACAGTACGTACAGTGTACTTCCCCTAAAATAGAACGTATTCTGTACGTACAGCGTAGGTAAAACTTCCTATTGTAATATGAAGGGAAATAACCATGAAAACAAGAAATGAAATCTATCAAGGGGAAGGGGCTCAACTGCTCCGGTTCATCACAACTTACCACACACTGCAGTATGAACAGGTTTTGAGGCTCTTTCCCAAAAACAGAGATTCTATCAAATCTCTGATTACCAGTCTGGTAAAACAAAAACGAATTGTCCATGATAAAGAAAATGGTATTCTCTGCGACAGTCAAGAGTCTGCAAACACCCCTGATTATGGCATGATTGCCTCTTTCTGGGTGCTTTTGGACTTCAAAAAAGCCATTGTATACCATACTGACGGTGAATTTCCGATAAAACTGAACTTTTTCTCTAAAGATGAGTGGTATGAAGTCCTCTATGTTCCCCAGGAACAGGAATATCTTATCAACCATGTTATGGAAAGCCAGCCAAAGAACGATGCGAAACGTCTGGTTGTATTGGAAAAAGAAGAACAGGCTGCAAAACTTCACATTAAAGGTGTAATTGCCTTCTGCCTTGTGGATTCTACTACCGGATCTGTCAGCTATTATGCAAAGAAATGAGGTATGTATGAACACCAAAACTGTTTTTAACCGTTTACAGAGCATTGATGATGAAGTCCAGAAACTTCACAACACTATTTTTGCATTGAAAACAACAGATATTCAAGCGTATGCAGATAAATACGAAGAGCTGAGTATCAGTGCTGCCCTACGCTCTGAAAGGATCGCCTGTCAGCTCAGAAATCTGGTATATACCACAACTGATACTAGAAAGGCAGACTATCTGAAACAAGCCGCTGCTGTGCAGGGAATCAAAATTTTTTTTTCAAATAGTGTTCTTTCCATTACCATGCCAGGGTTGCTACCCAAACGTAAATTGCGAACCAACACCGCTTTTCTACATGAGCCATTAAACCTTGCCTTGCAGACTTATGTAACAGAACACTACATTCCATTATATAAGAGATGTGTTGTCTGTTTCAGTCAAATTTATGACCAGAACCTTTCTTTACAGCGAATACGTGATTACGATAATTTGGAGTTTAAACAGATTTTAGATACTATCGCTTCCTATGTTCTGGTTGATGATACGGGACTCTTTTGCGACTCCTATCACACTACAGAACTGGGGAATTACGATCACACCGTTATCTTTGTAATGGAACCGGAAATCTTTCCTGGCTGGCTGAAAAATAGAAAATCGTCTATCAAAACCATATCGGAAATTTCCTGATATTTTTCTTTCTTTTTCCGATATAGGTAATTTTTCTGCAAAGAAGCCATATTCTTTGCATTTTTTATGCTTAATACCGCCCTTACTTTACCCAAGTATAGGCTGTCATAGGTAAAAATCGAACTGAGGTGATGCTTATTTGATAAAAACCGATTCTATAAAATATCAGCTTTTGGAAATGGTTGGACTATGTGGGGAATTCCTTCCGGACAGCTTAACAGATTGATTGAGAGTGATTCCTATGCAGAGAAGGTGGTTACAGATTTAAAGCAGAGTAAGCTTATAAGAACACACTATAAAGATGGCCTACGAGGTTATCGCCTTACCAAACGGGCAAAAGAACTGCTGCTTTCGCAAAATTCCTGTCGTTTTCAAAACTATTTAACCGGAAATGCAGAAACCAACCTCATACGTAGCGAATTACCAAGACGGCTGCGACTTCATCAAAAAGCAGAAACCTATTTGACGCTTTCCCATGCTGGAATCCCATTCTTTCCAGATGAAAAGCCCCTGCTTTTTTCTGAATCCGGCGAAGCGGCTACGTTTCCTATGCGAAGCCTACCTCTGTTTTACTCTTCTAGGGAAATAAAAAATCTTGGAGCATCCACTACTAAAATCAAAAATTCCCGTAGTATGGGAATCCTGATGGCTCCTCACTGTGTCTATGCTGTTTATAATACCGGAAATACACTTCTAAAATGGGAATACAAAACGGAAGTCCGACTCAATGCTTTTTTGCAGCACTATCTTCAAGGACTTCCTTACCATGGCCCGCCTACCGTTTATGCCATCATGACCGGCAGTGATATGGATATGGCTTTCCGTCTCCTTACCAGTACCGGGGGATACAAAAAAACACTGTTCATGCTGGATACTGCGTATGAACACTTCTATTTCCTGCCCAATAACAGCTACGGAGAATACCTGCTCCGTTTATTGGTACAACCCCAGCGTATGATGCAGCTTAATCAGTTACTACTGTCCGACTGTTTTCCCCAGCGTGAGGATCTGCCAATTGAACATGATGGAATAGACAGCCAGGAAAACCCTATTTTGCTTGCGTATGATTTTGACATGCAGCGTATCAACCGCTTCAATACTGGATTAAATGTATATGGGCTATCCGGGAACCTGATTTGCTTTGACTTTCAGCTTCCCTGCCTGAAAAAATACCTAACTGCAGATATACATTTCTCCAGCATTGATTTTCAAAAGTTTAAAAGGAGGTTTTTCAATGAACCGTAAATGGTGGAAGTTCCTGTTTTTGCTTCCCATAAGCGTCTGCACTCTGTATGCCGGAGGATACGCAGCACAATTTATTAAAAACTATCAGGAATGGACTTCTGCTGGAAACTTTGCCGGCAACGGAACCTATCCGCAAGCAGCTTCTTTACACCCATTGGTCTGCTTTCATACTGCCCTTACCGATTTCCCATACAATTTGTATGGGATTTTTCTTTGCCTGGTTCTCTTTGGGCTTCTTACTTTTTTACTTATGCGTATGGGATATGACAGAAACGGGGAGATTAGTGACCATGACCGGAACTTAAATTACTCTACAAAAGGAACCTACGGTACATCCGGATTCATGACTCCAGATGAAATGATGAAAGTTTTGGAACTGACCGGAGATGTAAAGAAAAATAAAGGAACCATTTTAGGAAAATTGAATGGCAAAGCCGTATGTCTTCCATATCAAACACGAATGAATAAAAATATCGCCGTGTATGGTGCCAGCGGTTCCATGAAATCCAGGCATTTGCCAGGAATATGATTTTCCAGTGTGTCGCCAGAGGGCAGGAAGGCAACAACGCTTCCGGGGAAAGTTTAATCATTACCGATCCCAAAAGCGAACTCTATGAAAGCATGTCTGCTTATTTGGAAAACGAAGGCTATGTAGTAAAAGCATTTAATCTGGTCAATCCGGAAAACTCGGATAGTTGGAATTGTCTGGGTGAAATCAATGGACAAGAAACGATGGCTCAGGTATTTGCAGATGTCATCATCCAGAATACAGGTTCCGGAAAAGGAGATCATTTCTGGGATAATGCGGAGATGAACCTACTAAAAGCCTGGTTCTCTATGTGGATCAGGGATTTCCGCCGGAAGCCAGAAATATCGGACAGGTTTATAAGCTGCTGACCATGAGTTCCGAAAAGGAGCTGAACAGTCTTTTTGATCTGCTCCCAGTGTCCCATCCAGCAAAAGTTCCTTACTGCATCTACAAACAAGCCAGTGATACCGTGCGAAGCGGAGTTATTATCGGATTGGGTGCCAGACTTCAGGTATTTCAGAATAAACTCATTCGGCAGATTACCTCTTATGATGAGATTGATCTGACACTTCCAGGAAAACAGAAATGTGCTTACTTTTGCATTACCTCAGACCAGGACAGCACCTTCGATTTTTTATCTTCCCTGTTTATGACCTTCATCTTCATCAAACTGGTCCGTTATGCAGATAAATATGGAGAAGAAGGAAAACTTCCTGTTGCTGTACATATACTGGCTGATGAGCTTGCTAACACCGGAGCTATCCTGGAATTGAATAAGAAGATCAGTGTAATCCGAAGCCGGAATCTCAGCATTTCCTGCATCTTTCAGAATTTACCCCAGATGCAGAACCGCTATCCTTATAACCAATGGCAGGAAATTATCGGCAACTGTGACACCCAGCTCTTTTTGGGCTGCACAGATGAAGTTACTGCTACCTTTATCAGTAACCGCAGCGGCGATGTAACCGTAGGGGTAAGCAGCGAAGCCAAGCAGCTCAATAGCTGGCGGGTATCCGACTATACACCAGAATACCGGCAGACAAAATCTATCGGCAAGCGGAAACTCTTAACACCAGATGAAATCTTGCGGCTCCCGCTTGATACTGCTTTGGTTATCCTACGTGGGCAAAAAGTCCTAAAAGTAGAAAAGTACGATTATACCCTGCATCCAGATGCCAAAAAGTTGACACCAAGAAAAGCATCGGAACACATACCTGAATGGCGCAAAAATGGGTCCTTGGAAGAAACAGATTATCGACACAGCCCTCATTCGGATCAGCCAAAAGGAAACATCGTTCATCTTCTGCGTCAATAGCAAAACAGAAACCACATTTTACATCCGAACCCGTTTATCAGGAACCTACTCCCGATGATTTTATGGAGGATTTACTTCAGGAAAATTTTATAGAAGATTCCCCCGACTCTGGCATGGTTCCTTTAGATAAAGATTCCATCATGTCATAACACAATTTGAAAGGAGATCATATTTATGGCAAACGAAACAATGAACCTGATCACCCCTATTTTAACTCTTGATTCCGATACTGTATTAGAAGCTGCTCAATCAAAAGCGGATTTAATCTGGCATGACATCCAAAATGCCTATCGTACCCGGAAAATTCTCACCGGCATTCTGGGCGGTATTGAAAAGACCGAAGCCGGCAGCTTAATAGCAATTATTTACTATAAAGATTATCGGGCAGTCATCCCTATATCGGAAATGATGATCAATCTGATCCAGGATGAAACTCATGATTACGGAGATCTCTCTCTTAGACAGAACAAAGTCCTTAACAATATGCTTGGTTGTGAAATCGACTTTGTAATCAAAGGACTGGATACCAAATCCAGAAGCATCGTTGCCAGCCGGAAAGATGCTATGCTGAAGAAACGTCAGATTTTCTATTTTGATCAGGACTCTTCCGGACAGACTAAAATCCACGAAGACCGTATTGTGCAGGCCAGAGTCATTGCCGTTGCTGAAAAAGTAGTCCGGGCAGAAATCTTTGGTGTAGAAACTTCCATCCTTGCAAGAGATCTGTCTTTTGACTGGCTGGGTGATGCCAGGGAACGATTCCAGGTAGGGGAACATATTCTGGTTCGGATCTTAACTATCCAAGGAGATTCCCCAGAAACGCTCTCCATCCATGCAGATGTAAAAAGCGTGGAAGGCAACACCAGCAAAGAAAATCTGAAAAATTGTCGGGTACAGGGAAAATATGCCGGAACGGTGGAAGACATCCACAAAGGAACTGTTTTTGTCCGGTTAGAATTGGGCGTCAACGCCATTGCTCACAGTTGCTACGACAGCCGCACCGTTGGAAAGAAAGATAAGGTGTCCTTTGTTGTGACACATATTGATGAAGAACGGAATGTTGCAGTTGGAATTATCACTCGGATTATTAAACAGAATATTTAACATCAAGATGGAGTAAAAAACTATTTTCTATCATTATGAATGATAAAAGGATAAAATTGGAAGTTACCTCAAAATTAAGCACCTACGTCTCAAACTAAAATAAAGTAAAACGCTTGCATCTATCATTTTAGGTGCAAGCGTAATTAGGAGTATGGGCTTTATCCTGTTTCAGGCATTCTCATTTTTCGAATCACGAAAAATGAGAATGCCTGAAACCACCACCATCTGCTATGCAGGTGAAAACAACGGGTTATTCGCCCTGAAAAATTTAATTGTCTCATATTTTAAAGTACGCCTAAAATCTGATGTTCTATGTCAATTCAGAAACACTTCCGAATACTGACCTGTTTTTCTACTTATATAACGGAAAGTTATTTTCTAAGATTTCAACCTTATCCTACTTTTCTAATGGCAAATCCAAATCGTTTCTTGCAAAGTGTCTGTAGGCTGCTGTCTGCTTATAGATTGGCCAACCTAAATCCAACATTTTGATTATTCCTGCAGGTCTCAACTCAAATGTTTGTGGATAATCTCTACTAAACGAGTAATTGTATCTCTCACAATTTTGAGAATGTCTACATACGCCTTTGTAGTAATCTCTCCCATAACAAAACCAGTATTTACTGCCGTTTCGCAAACGACTCAACTCATGGAATTATTCTCCATCAATGCATCCCAGATAGCATTCGAAATCACATCACACATCTTACCCGGATGTCCCTATGTTACTGACTCTGAAGTAAATAATCTTTTATTCATAATCCTCTATTTTATCCAATATTTGTTATAGCATAAATATATTTCTTCTATAACAACAATATATATGTGGTAGAAAATAGCTTTTTTCCGTCTAATTTTCTTATATTCATATCATAGATTTGATTAATTTACAATTCTACTTAATTACTACCACACCGTAACAAATGTAACTACAACTACAAATACTATATAAAATACTGGTAAATAGGATATAAACGCTGTATTCTCACAAACAACATTTGTCGCCTCTTTAGTACGTAATTTATGAATGAAGTTATATCCCAAAAATCCAAGCATAGTGCCGATTACATTAGTAATTAAATCGTCAATATCTGAAACTCTATATAGAGTAAACATTTGACTAATCTCGATTGTTAGCGAGAACAAAAATCCTAACAACAATATGTTCTTTCCTTTTTTAAATACATCACTCAGAAACGGCGTCAAAAGCCCCAATGGTATAAAGCAAAAAATATTTAAAATAAATGCTAAATTAGCCCCATCTGCAAGCGGAACTAAGTTAACATTGGGATTAAATATGTGCTCACCTAATGACTTTAGGCGTAAAATTTCTTTAATACTTGGCATTCCAATTATATTATTTAATATAATACATAAATAATAATAGTAAATAATGTAGCTTCCTATTTTTAAGGCTTTTGATCTGATATTAAATTTGTAGAAACCGTATACTGTTATTCCAATTATTAATATTCCTGCTACAATAAGCCACTTATCTATAGCTAATAAACCTATAATTGATTCTAAAAGTCCTAATTGCATTTTATCTTCTCCTTTCACTTTACAACTATATTTCTAAAAATAACATTCAAAACTACATCTCCTTTTCAAACTCATATAAATTTTTATATATACTACTTTTCAACAATAACTCATCATGTGTTCCAATACTTTCAATCTTTCCTGAATCTAATACAATTATCAAATCCGCTTTTTTAGCAATAGATACTCTATGTGTTATATATACGCCTATCTTTTCTCTCGTAATATCAAAAAAGGTCTGGAATATTTTATTTTCTGCTGAACTATCCAATGCAGCACTGCTCATCCAGTACAATCATGTCTGCATGTTTATAATATGTTCTAGCTAATGCTATCTTTTGCCATTCACCGCCAGATAACTGTTGCCCATTTGAAAACCAATTGCCTAGTTGGACTTCCAATAAATTATCTTTCATATTATGCAATCCAAAATTTGCTTCTTTTATAGAACGATATACTCTTTCTATATCTTTATCTTTTTCAATATCACTTATAATTATATTCTCGAGTATAGTAGATTCATATTTTAGAAAATCCTGAAATAAAACTGATATCTTACTCTGATATATCTCCATGTCTATGATATCCGAGTCATACTTATTAATTTTAATTTTTCCTTCTCGCGGTTTATACAAACCTACTATTAATTTCAGTATTGTAGATTTCCCAGAACCATTTTTGCCAACTATAGCCACTCTTTGTCCTTGTTTTAGTTCGAAATTAATATCATGTAATTTAAACCCACTCTCATCTCCATAGTAGTAAGAAACATTTGAAAAAGAAATTTCATATATATGAGGGATATTGGTTTTTTTGTACTCTATTTTCTCTTCTCTATCACTAAGTTTTAAAAACTCCTCCCATTGTTCCATATACAATGATGAATTATATAGACTATATAAATTATCTGAAATACTTCGCGTTGTAGAATAAGTCATACTTAATGTAGAAATAATAGCAAATGCTGTACCAATCAAAATATTTCCTTGGTATGCTTCTTTTATAGCACTAAACATTACCAATCCACTAAATATCTCCTGAATTATCATTAATAACATATTTAAGTTAAACCGCTTTTTACTAAGATGTACTTCATCTTTTATAAAACTATTAGTTAACCGTCTATATTTCTCCAAAAAATAATTTTTTAAATTTAATACCTTTATTTCTTTAAAACCTGTATCATGTGTCAACAAAAAAGTATAATACCAAATTTTTCTTTCTTTCTCGCTTCGCTCATACATCATCTTAAATTCTTTATGAGCAATTTTTAAGTAAAAATATATCTGTACTAAACTATATATTAATATAAAGATTGCTATGGACAATTTCCATATTAATAGCACAGATATAGCACTACATAAAATAATGATCGAAGCTCCTATCTGTAATATGGACTCAAGAACCTCAACAGGTTTTGTTTTTATCTCATCTTCAATGCGTGTTATTTTTTCGTATATTTCTGAATCTTCTAATTGTTCCAACGTTAGCTGACCAGATATATTCATTAATTGTTCTGTCATAGCATATCCTATTTTAATCCTTAATTTACCGCTAAAATATCCGCATATATTTGAAATACTTGTTATGAAAAGCATAATCGCAATATATCCGCCAACTAGAAAGATTAATTCATCTACGCTCTTTTCTTCTGTTTGTAGTACGTTAAATATATAACTTGTCATTTGAATTGTAATAACGGGTGCAATTCCGGATAATATCGTAAAAAAAATTACTAAACCCATATCAAAACTATCTATTTTAAATAAAGTTTTTAATGTAAACACTAACGTTTTTATTATTTTCATAATACTTTTCTTTCTTAAATCAATATAATAAAATAGGCTATTACAAAATACCTATATTCATATATAAAACATAATATTTTATAATAGCCTTTAATGTCTGACACTATTAACTTCTTCTGTCAGCTTGTCTCGCAGTCGTTAAGTTACCATTTGATAAAATGATTCCGCATATACAACCACAATTCGCACATGTATCATGATCTGATCTTCCTGTCAAGAATGTGCCATCATTATTACACATACATGCTCTTGGTTGAGCTGTACTTGATGGTGTTCTTCCTACAAATTTCATATTATCACCTCCTCGTAATTAATTATCTATATAAGATTCATATTATCTAACTGATCCAAATAATCTGGATCAGTTTCAAGTATAGTATGATATCTCATAAGATCATTCTCAATATGCATCCTTTCTTGTATACACTCTATATTTCTATAACTCGGATGGATTTTTTCTTTATCATACATATTCATATAACACAGACTACACAAATTAACCGCCCAACATTCACGACATTTAGGTATAGAGCTGTTTATATAATCTTCAATATAGTTTTTGTGAATCTTTTCAACATTGAATCCTTCCCAAATGTTCCCAAGAAATGGTATTGTTCCGACACGTTCACAGGGAAGGATATCCCCATCTATTGTAATGAATGCCTTTCTACTTCCTGGCACACAACAACCATTCATCCAATAATCTTCCACAGGTTCTTTTGTCAAAGTTCTTCTATGTATCCTTAAAAGTCCCTGTACAAACGTCGGCTCAGAAAATAATTTTTCACCTTCTAATGTACACTCTTTACTCCATCTATCTAATGGATCATATACTTGCATTTTGCGCTTTTCCTCTTCATCTGATTGGGGAAGTCTATATTCTTCTTCAACGACTCCATAATCAACTGTAGAGCAAGTAACTGCAATATGTTCTCCAAACCAATCACACGATTCTAAAAACTCCTGAATACGCGTATATTTTTTTCATAATCTGGTGGAGAAGTAACTATATTAATCCCAATATTAGGTATCTTCCCAGCTTCTGTATAAGTTTTTGAAAATATTTCTATACCCTGTATAGTCTTTTTAAAACTACCCGTTCCATCCACTAATATTCTATTTTCATCGTGAATATCTTGTGGACCATCTAAACTAAATACTATATTAACATTATGTGCCACAAAAAAATCTGCCATTTCTTTATTTAAAAGGCAACCATTGCTTGTTAAGGAAAAAATAAGTTCTTTTCCCTCAAATTTCTCTTCAGAATATAGAATTACACATTTTATTATATCGTATTTAATTAATGGTTCTCCTCCATAAAATCCTATACGTATAGATTTTTCATTACTTGAATGTTCCTTCAAAAAATCAACTGCTCTTTTTGCCGTATCTAAATTCATATCTCTTTTACCAAATTCTCTAAAATTAGGATGAGATGGATGATAAATACAATATTTACACCTCAAATTGCACTTTTCTGTCACTTCTAACGTTATGCTTGAAACAGAATTTTGTAACATCTGTTCGATATTGACTGTAGCATTATTAATAAATGTTTCCGGTGTCTTTGCCATTAAAATGTTTTCTTTTTTAATATAATAGAAGATTTCTTCCATTATATCGCACAATTTTTCTTCTGAAAAAGGATTATCAATTATATCAGTTAGTTTTTTGTTTTTAAACAACAAATTCAAAACAATATACATATCTTTTTGAATAATTGCCACTTTCCCAGTTCCCGTGTCATAAAAATAATAATTTTTTTCTGTTTTAAAAGTTTTACCTAATCTTCCAAAAGAGTATTCCCCTTTTAGTTTTTCAATTTTTTTTTGATACTCATTTAGTTTTTTACATATCATATTTTTTCTCCATTTTCTTCTCGACTAACTATTAGTTTTTTAAATTTTATCACTTTCAAACAAAAAATAAATAATTTATGTTTAAAATGCACTTTTTTTGCCCTATTTAGAATAGACTATTCTTCGTATTACTAAAATTAAATAGTTTTTTCAAAACACTTTACTATGTGCCACTTTAAGGTATTAAATAAAAATCCTTTGTGAATTACATATTTTTTATCTTTCATCACCTTTCTTAATTTGTCTTTTTTATATCATCCAATTACAATATTCGTCATTAAACTTTCACAACTTGGCACACTTCTGCGATTTACAGGGAAATCTACCCATGTTAAAATGATACTGTCAAAATTATATGTAGCGAAAACGCAGCTTTCCAGGGAATGCCTCTTCTCTGGTGCAAGCTGCGTTTTTTAGTGCATGGAAAGGAGTATCACAACTAAATATGGAATAAGCGTTCCTCCGTATTGACCGGACTGAAGCTTTTATGAGGCAGGAAAACTATAAGCCAGGGCAAAGTGAAAGATCTCACTTTGCCCTCTTTTTATGAAGGAGGTTCATTTACTTGAAAAACCATGTACACAAAGAAGCCCCACCGGGCATGAAACATCATCGGAACTATGGAAAATATCTCTATACTGCCTTCCTTGTCTTCACTCTGATTGCCTGTAATGTACAACCAGTTATGGCTGCTACCATCTGGGACAAAGCTTCAGAAATCATGAAAGACGTATATAACCAGATTATCCTGATTTCCACCATTGCGGCTGTTGTAACTGCATCGGTTGCTTTGCTTTTGATGAATTTTTCCAAATCCGGAAAAACCGTGGATGAATCCAGGGCATGGCTCAAACGAATCATCATTACATGGGCGATTCTCAATGGTCTGGGATTTATCATGGCTTACATCACTCCGTTCTTTGCCGGCGGTCAGTGGAATGGATAATGCAGATAAGGAGGTGGCTCTGTCATGGGAATACTTGACGGAATTGTAGAATGGATTGCCGAACAGGTCATGAACATTCTGGATTTGATTACTACTTCTGTTCTGGGTGCACTGGGATGTTCCATGGATACTTTTCTCCGGTATTTTCCAGCAGCGGAAACAATGTACCAGATTTTTCTGGCACTGGCTATCGGACTCATCCTTTTAAACTGGGTTTGGCAGCTTTTTAAGAATTATTTTATGGGGACAGGGATTGACGCTGAAGATCCAATCAAATTATCACTGCGGACTTTTATGTTCCTTTTCCTGACATTCTATGCCAAGGACATCGTGATCTTCTATTGAATATTGCAGGAACCCCGTATAGCTGGATTCTGACTGAAGATCTTCCACCGCTGGAATTTGCCAAATTCAATTCTGTGATCACAGTAATCCTGGGGGTATGTGCCAACGGTGCTGTTGCCATTGTTGCCCTCATACTGGTACTGATCCTTGCCTGGAATTACATCAAGCTGCTTTTTGAAGCTGCGGAACGTTACATACTACTTGGAGTTCTGGTCTACACCGCACCTGTTGCGTTTTCCACGGGTGCTTCCCAAGCTACCGGAAATGTTTTTAAGAGCTGGTGCCGTATGCTCGGCGGACAGTTCTTTTTGCTTTTAATGAACGCCTGGTGTTTGCGGCTGTTTACTTCCATGGTCGGAACATTCCTTGCAAACCCTTTATCACTCTAGGAAGGAGGAGATTATGAAATATAAGAAAACACTGCTCTGCAGCCTGCTATTGATTTCTTGTCTGATTCTTGTAACTTCCATGCCGGTCTTTGCCGCTGAACTTACAGAAGCAGAGGTACAGCAAGCTGTGGATGCACAGGGAAAAGAAACGGTCACCGGTAATGTCTTTATCTGGTTTCTGTGTGCCATTGCTTTTTTGAAGGTTTCTCAAAAGATTGACAGCTTTATGGCAAGTCTGGGGGTCAATGTTGGAAATACTGGTGGAAATATGATGGCTGAACTTTTAATCGCCGGAAGAGGTCTTGCAAGTTCCTTTCGAGGGCATGGAGGTGGAAGCCATAGTAGTTCCCATTCTTCCTCTCCCGGAAGTGCTGCAGTACAAAGTTCTTTCCTTTCCGGAGGATTAGCCGGAGCCGTTGGAAGGCAGACAGAGCGTTCTGCGGTAAATGCAGCCACCGGATATACCGAAGGACCAAGTATCGGAAATGCACTCTATCAGTCTTCCCTTGAAAAGGGCGGAGATTTTGCCAATAACGTTATCAGCAATATTGCTCAAGGAAACTATGGTCAAGTTGGCTCGATCAAAGGTGATGGAGCTGTTTCTGCATTTCAATCCTACATGGGAATTCAAAATGAAGATAAAACGGATCATTCCTATACCAATGTTGAGATTGGTGGCGGCAGGATAACAGGAGTTGAGTCCGGTTCCAATGGGGACAGCCGGGAATTTGCTATGTACCATGCCGATCAATATACGGCTCCTACCCAGGGAACCTATGAAACTGTTCAATCTGTAGACGGAGCTACCTGGTACAAACAGTATGCTGAAAATACGGTATCCAAAATTCCTTATGATGCTGGCGATGGAAAGATAGCCTACAACGAATCCATTGTCCAAAAGCTTCCCCCTACTCCTCCAAGAAAGGATCGGATTTAGTGATGGATACAGAACGCTCTGGACTTGACGAAGCAATGGATGTAGCTCCAGTACCATTTCTCATCTAAAGTCCTTAAAAACAGCAGCCACTTTCTCCAAAGCAGGATATGGTGCAGCCCTTGGCGGGCCTTTTTCAGCAGCGATTGGCGCAGTCATAGCCAACCGGAATCAGTTCGCTAAAATTCTCCTTGTTATTCTCGCCATACTGCTGCTTCCGGTTTTATTTATTGTGATGCTCCCTGGTCTGATCTTTGGAAGTCTGACCGAACAAAGCGATGTGCTAAACAGCAACTCTATGATCAGTGAAAACATCCGTGCTTCCCGTGATGCCATCGTTGAAGTGTTAGAAGAAAGCCATGAAGACATTCTGGCAGAGATCCATGCAGCAATTTCCCGTCTTCCACAAGGAGATACTGCATCCATCAATGATCCCTATACATACAGCATCTCCGTCAATGCCAATCTGCTGATTTCACAATTTTGTGCCAGCCAGGATGACTATAAAAACATCAACCTAAACCAATTAAAGAAACTCATCCGTGAAAACAAAGAAGGACTTTTTTCTTATGATGTAGCAACCGAAACAGTTACCATGGAAGTTACCGTTGATGGCGGTGCAGAAGGAGAAGCCGGCACAGAACAGGGACAGGCACAAACACAGACGGTTACTTTTACGAAACACACCTATACCGTTGTTTATGCTGGGGATTCCTATTTTGCAGACCATGTATTCCATCTTACAGACAAGCAGAAAGAACTTGCCAAAAACTATGCAGAAAATCTGACTGCTTTCTTTGGAACTGCTTCTTCCGGCATAGTAGCTGCTATCAATCTTAGTGATGAGGTATTGTCCTACCGCCCTGCTGTAGAAAGAGCCGCTGCGAAATATGGTATGAGTGATTATGTGGATTTAATTCTGGCAGTCATGATGCAGGAATCTGGCGGACGAGGCTGGATGTTATGCAAGCAGCGGAAGGTGGATTTAATACCCGCTATCCCCATGTGCCAAATGGGATTACAGATCCTGAATACTCCATTGAATGTGGTATTCAGGAATTAAAATATGCCCTCGACAAAGCCGGCTGTACCGGACCTACGGACTTAGACCGGATTAAACTGGCTCTTCAGGGTTACAACTACGGTTCTGCATACATTGACTGGGCAATGGAGCGTGACGGTGGATATACCAAAGAAAATGCGATTGCCTACTCTGATATGATGTGTGCAAGACCAAGCTGGCCTTATGACCGGTATGGTGATAAAGAATATGTGGAGCATGTCCTTCGGTATTACCAAATTACTGCCAGTGGCGGCAGCTATCCCGCAAACGGCATGCAAATTCCACACTATCTCCAGACAGACTATGGAAATATCCCCTATGGCGGTGGTTCCATCGCCAGCAGCGGATGCGGTCCGACAAGCTTTGCTATGATTGCCAGTTATCTTACAGGCACTACCATTACACCTATTGACGCAATATCCTGGTGCGGAAATTCCTATTACAAACCAGGAGTCGGCACTTACTGGTCTTATTTCCAGGCAGCGTCCGATCATTTTGGGTGTGGGGCTGTCACACAGACCAGTGATCCCAACCAGGTACTTCAGGCTTTATCTGAAGGTCATCCGGTCATCAGTTCCCAAAGAGCTGGGCTTTTTACCAGTGGCGGACATTTTATTGTCCTTCGTGGTGTAACGGCTGGAGGTAAAGTATTAGTCAATGATCCCAATGACAGTTCCTCCAAAAACTACATCAACCGTGAATTCGATATGATGACGGAAGTGCATGCAACCGCAAATGCCTATTGGATCTTCGCTAAAAAATAAAGGAGACACTTATGAACAGAAAAAAAGCAATTCTGGCTATCTTTATGATGGCCTTTTTAATTATCATCGGATTTGTCTTTCCCTCCATCTGGAAATCCCAAAAAGGAAACAAAAAATCCGAGACAGAAAATACTCAACACGATAATAATGAAAATACTGAGACAGAACAAGCAGAAAATAACGAATCCATAAGCTTTCAGGATTTTGAAGCTTTGGAAGACTTTTTCTCCAAGGAACAGGTGAAACTTTTTCAGGAAGAACTGACCTCCTATCTTAAAAACGTAAAACAGATGTCTCTAACTTCCATCCGTTTCCTTGCTGATGATACTACCTATCCCAATGCTTCTGATATTAATTTTTTGTTCCAGCTTCCGGATAAGTCCGTTCTTCCTGTGTACTACACTTCTTCTACTGGAAGATTCTTTTTCGGTGAGGAACGTACCCCTGATTCTGGAAAAGAAATCATCTATGAACGTCCGACAGATGACAAACTTCCTTCCATCACAACAGAGGAAATTGAACAGTTGCAAGAAGGAGGTTATGACGATACCTCCGTGAATTCGGAAAAAGCTGCCCCTGTCACAGAAGTTCCTGAAACTCCTTCCATGGAAGAACCAAAGGAGGTGCAGCCATGAACAATACTGAAGAACAACATCCTGTCTTCATCCCTCGCAATTTTATAGAAAAAGGGACCTTTATGGGCGGAATGTTTAAAATCCGTAATGCCATCGAAGGCGGTATCCTGGCAATCCTGATCACCATTCCTGTTATCAATCTGCCTCTGACACTGACTGTCAGAATTATTATTCTCTGTATGACTGCTCTTCCTGCAGCTATGATTTCTTTAATTGGAATCGGTGGGGAAAGCATTACTGCATTTTTAATGAACGCTTTGCGTTTTCTGAAAAACCGCCGGGTTATTTACCGTATGGATGTACATCCGGAGCCGAAAAAAAAGTACCGGATAAAAAAGCCCCGCAACAAAGAACCAAAAACCAAGAAACGCAAACGGCATCCAAAACAACCTGCAGAATCTTCTTCTGAAGAGAACTGCTCACAGATGTCTTCCGAAGAGGAGACAAAAGAATCCTCTGCTATTAAAAAAAAAAGAACGCCGGCAGTTTGACACTTCTACAAAACGTGGAATACGCAAACAGGCTCGTGAAGACATCCGGATTCTTAAATTTGAGTCCCGACAATTAAAAAAAGAACAAAACGCTGCACGTAAAAGTGCGAAAAGGCAGGCAAAACTTGAAAAACAACAGATAAAGCAGCAACTTTCGGAGGAACGAAAAAACGAAAGAACTGCGAATAAAGCTTCCAACCAGCCTTCTGCTTCCGGGAAAAGCAAAAAGAAAAAGCGAAAAGAAATCACCTTGGAAGATTATCTTCCTATTGATAAGATTGCCAATGGTGTTATCTACACGACAGACCATCGTTATGTAAAAATCCTGGAGATTGAACCGATCAATTTCCTCTTACGCAGTGCCAGGGAACAACAGGGATCATCTTCAGTTTCATTTCCTACTTAAAAATCAGCCCTGTGAAACTGCAGATTAAGATGATCTCCAAAAAAGCGGATATCAACAAACATCTGGAACAGTCCCGTTTGGAAATGGAACGGGAATCGGATCCCAACTGCAGGCAGTTACAAAAAGACTATATCCAATTTGTCCGGCAGTTAAGTTCCAGAGAAGCGGTTTCCAGACGTTTTTTCCTAATCTTTGAATACGAACCTTTCAATGTGAATCGAAAGGTGGAGGAAAAGGAAATCCTGGCAGCTTTGGAAACTGCTGCACAGACCGCAAAAACCTTTCTATATCAATGCGGCAACGATGTGCTGGTTCATGACAATGAAGATGAGTTTACAACCGATGTACTCTACACTTTACTGAACCGTACCAAATGTACCGAAACACCTTTGCCAAAACGGATTAACCAGGTACTTACCCGCTATATGGAATCTGGCCGTGAGCAGGAAGTGGATAACATCCATATCAATGAATTCATTGCACCAGAGTCTTTGGACTTTAAGCACAGCAACTATGTGCTGGTAAATGGCATCTACATTCTTACCTGCTGGTGCCGTGCGATGGTTACAAAGCAAAAGTAATGCCAGGCTGGCTATCCCTGCTTATCAATGCTGGCGAAGGAATTGACATTGACTTTTTTCTGCATAAACAGCCCAAAGATAAGATCCAGCAACGTCTTGGACAGCAAATCCGGATCAACCGTTCAAAGATCAAAGATGCCTCTGATACCAATGCGGATTTTGATGATCTGGATTCTGCCATCCGTTCCGGCTATTTCCTCAAACAGGGACTTGCTAATAATGAAGATTTCTATTACATGAATCTTTTGATTACGATTACGGCAGGTGATCTGGAAGAACTGCAATGGCGGATTCAGGAGATGAAAAAACTTCTCATCTCACAGGATATGGATCTGCGGTCTTGTTACTTCCTGCAAGAACAGGGATTTTTATCTTCCCTTCCTCTTGTAAACCTGGATAAGAAGCTCTATGAACTCTCAAAACGAAATGTCTTAACCACCGGAGCTGCCAGTTGCTATCCTTTCGTCAGCTACAGCATTTGCGATGATAACGGTATCCTGTTTGGAGTAAATAAGCATAACAACTCTTTAGTGATTGCTGATATTTTTGACTCCAAACAATATAAAAACTCCAATATTGCGATTCTTGGCACTTCCGGATCTGGAAAAACCTTTACCATGCAGACTATGGCACTTCGTATGCGGCGTAAAGGAATCCAAGTATTTATCATCGCACCGTTAAAAGGTCATGAGTTTTATCGGGCTGCCCGCAATGTAGGGGGAACCTTTATCCAGATTTCTCCTGCCAGCCAAAACTGCATCAATGTCATGGAAATCCGAAAAGTAGATAACTCTGTCAATGAGCTGCTGGACGGTCCAACTTTAGACGCATCTGCCTTAGCCAGTAAGATTCAACGTCTACATGTTTTCTTTTCTCTGCTCATTCCAGATATGAACCATGAGGAAAAACAGCTTTTGGACGAAGCACTGATTAAAACCTATGCAAGAAAGGGAATTACCCATAAGAATGAATCCCTCATTGATCCCAAACACCCGGATCATTATAAAGCGATGCCAATTCTTGGAGATGTATATGATGTTTTGATGGAAACTGAAGATACCAAACGACTGGCTCACATCCTGAACCGTCTTGTCCATGGCTCTGCTTCCTCTTTTAACCAGCAGACCAATGTAGATCTGACCAATAAATATACCGTTTTGGACATTTCAGAGCTGACTGGCTCCAGTGATCTCTTAACGGTAGGGATGTTTGTTGCTCTGGACTATGTATGGGATAAAGCCAAAGAAAATCGTACCGAAGAAAAAGCCATTTTCGTAGATGAAGTATGGCAGCTCATCGGTGCCTCCAGTAACCGTCTGGCCGCTGAATTCGTTTTGGAAATCGCCAAGATCATCCGGGCATACTCTGGTGCCGGTATTTTTGCAACCCAGGACCTCAACGACTTTTTTGCTCTTGATGACGGAAAATATGGAAAAGGCATTATCAATAACTGTAAAACCAAAATTATTCTTAACATGGAAGATGAAGAGGCACAACGTGTAAAAACCATTCTTCGTCTTTCCGAAACCGAAGTTATGAATATCACCCATTTCCAACGTGGAAACGGACTGATTTCAACAAACAACAATAATATCACTGTGGAATTTAAAGCTTCCAACCTGGAAAAAGAATTAATTACCACAGACCGACAGGAACTCCTGGAAATCTTGAAACGCCAGGATAAAAAAGTCGGTTAATGTTACCTGCAGCCCGAATATGGCTGCTTTTCTTTTTAACAAAGGAGGAGATTTATGTTAAAACCAGCAAAACAACCTCATATCCGGCTAACCGCCCTTTTTCTTTGTGTCACGATGTTTCTTAGCACACTCTTTTTCAATGCCCATACCGCTTATGCTGCAGATGGAACCATTGATTATAAGGCAGGAGCCAAAATTCCATACGGGGACTATTATACTTCCCGCATGAGCTTTGATGGAAATAACACGGCTTATTGCGTAGAACCATTAAAGAAAACACCAGCTTCCGGAAAATATCCTTATAACCTTTTGGGAAAAAATTCCCCACTCAGAAAAGCTCTTTACTACTTAAACGGTGGATATGGTTATGAAAAGGTAATAAAAGATCAATATTTCCAAGGATGGTCCGATGACAATTCTTATGTCATTGGTCATCTGGTCGTTGCCTATATCCATGCAGGAAATAACGGGGACACCGGTGCCTTCCATGGCGCACCTCAAAATTATATTGACAAAGCATTGGAAGTTGCCAACGCCATTGAAGGGCTTCCTGCCCCACCAGAATCCTTCCGTGCTTTTATCGTTCCTGGCGATGCTTCCCAAACTTTTGCAGGAAGCTGGTATCAGGTTCCAAACGGCTTTATCGAACTGCAGAAATCCTCTGCCAATACCGATATTTCCGATAAAAATGGCAATTACTCTTTAGAAGGAGCCAAATACGGAATCTACAAAGGGGAAGAACTGGTAGAAACTCTTGTTACCGATAAAAAAGGATATGCAAAATCCAAAGAACTGGCAGAAGGAAGTTACACCGTTAAAGAAATCAGTGCCCCAGAAGGGTTTGCTATAGATACTTCCGCCCATAATGTTACGGTAAAAGCAGAAGGAACATCTACCGTAAAGGTAAAGGATATTCCTCAAAATAATCCTGTAAAATTGCTCCTTAAAAAGCTGGATGCTGACACCCAGCAAAATTCTGCACAGGGAACCGGCTCTCTCGCCAATGCCGAATTTACAATAAAATTCTATACAGAACAGTCAGCTACCGATCCCGGAGCAAATGGAAAGAAACCGGTTCGCACCTGGATATTTAAAACAGATGCCTCTGGAGAAATCCATTTTACAAAAGATTATTTGGTATCCGGGGATGAATTTTTCTATGCCAGTGATGGAAAGACCGTCTGCTTCCCACTGGGTACAGTAACCGTACAGGAAACCAAAGCACCTGCCGGCTATCTTCCAAACGAATCTGTTTTCGTACAGCAAATCACCAGTACCGGTACGGAAGAAACCATCTCCATTTATAACGCTTCTTCTGTCGAAGAACAGGTCTTCCGAGGCGGCGTCAAAATTCAGAAGCGGGATCTGGAAACTCAGGGAACACAGGCACAAGGAACCGCATCTCTTGCAGATGCCGAATTTACCATTACCACTTTGAACAAACAGCCGGTATGGGTAGGTGGAAAGCTCTATGAAAATGGTCAGGCAGTGCTTACAATCAAATCGGATGCACATGGTATTGCTGCAAGTGCCGCTGATGCCCTGCCCCTTGGACATTACCGGATAGAAGAAACCAAAGCGCCTTCCGGATACCTAACCGATGGTGCAAAGGCTCTCGAATTTGACATCACCCAAAATGGAGAAATCGTAGATTTAACAACAGAAGAGACTTCTGTTTCTAACCAGATTATCCGTGGCGGTGTCAAAATCCAAAAACGGGATCTGGAAACGGGAGAAGCCAAACCACAGGGAAATGCTTCTTTAAAGGATGCAGAATTTACAATCACCAATCTTGGTCCAAATCCTGTTCTTGTGGATGGAACCCTTTACGAAAAAGATCAAGTAGTTCTCACTTTGAAGACAGATGAAAAAGGGCTTGCTTCCACAAAAAAAGATACTCTCCCTTATGGACATTACCGGGTTGATGAGACAAAAGCACCGGAAGGTTATTTGAATGAGGGAAAACTCTCTCAGGAGTTTCATATCACAGAAAATGGGAAAATTTTGGATTTAACTGCAAAAGAAACAGCGATTTCCAATCAGGTAATCCGTGGCGATTTAGAATTCGTAAAGGTATCTGACGGAGATTTAAACCGGCTGGCAAATGTCCCATTTTCCATTACCTCCAAAACTACAGGAGAAAGTCATACCATTGTAACAGACAAAAATGGCTATGCCAGTACTTCCTCAGAATGGAATAAGCACACTACAAATACCAATCGTGGGGAAACTTCTGAAGACGGAATCTGGTTTGGCTCTTCTAAACCTGATGATGCCAAAGGAGCCCTGATTTATGACACCTACATTTTGGAAGAACAACGCTGCGATTCCAATGAAGGTATGAACCTCTTAAAAATTGAGGTCTCTATATACAAAAATCACGTAGTCGTGGATATGGGAACTTTAACGGATGATCAGATTACCATTGGAACTACTGCCCTTGACAAAGACAGCAACTCCCACTTTGCCAAACCAGAAGAAAAAATCACTCTGGTTGATACCGTAGAATACGAAGGTTTAAAAAAGGGACAGTCTTATAAGCTCATCGGCACACTGATGGATCAGGAATCCGGAAAGCCAATTGAAATAGATGGAAAACCTGTCACAGCAGAAACCACCTTCAAACCAAAAAAATCTTCTGGTTCTGCAAAAGTGAACTTTACGTTCAATGCCTCTTCTCTGAAGGGCAAAACAATCGTAGTATTTGAAGAACTGTACCAGGAGGATTTAAAACTGGCTGTTCATGCGGACATTACAGATCAGGATCAGACTATCTATTTCCCAGAAATCGGGACCACTGCAAAAGATAAGGAAACAGATATGAATCTTTCCCAGGCAGATAAAGAAGTTACCCTTGTAGATACGGTAGCTTACAAAAATCTTCTGCCCGGCGAAGAATATGTTATGACTGGAACCCTTATGGATAAAGAATCCGGAAAGCCTGTCGAAATAGATAAGAAAGAGGTTACTGCCGAAACCACATTTACTCCTAAAGAATCCTCTGGAACGGTAGATGTGATTTTTTCTTTTGATGGAACTTCCCTTGCCGGAAAAACCGTAGTTGTTTTTGAATCTGCTACTTATGATGGCAAAGAATTTGCAACACACGCAGATCTTGAAGATAATGGGCAGACCATCTACTTCCCAGAAATCGCTACTACTGCAAAAGACAAAGCAGACGGAGATCATTTTGCCAAAACCGATAAAGAGATTACTATTGTTGATACGGTTAAATATAGTAACCTAATTCCAGGAAAAGAGTATGCACTTACCGGTACCTTGATGGACAAAGAGACAAAAGAACCTCTTCAGGCAGATGGTAAACCGATTACTGCCACTACGACCTTTACTCCTGAAGATGCCTCTGGCAGTATTGAACTTACCTTTACATTTGATGGCAGCATCCTGTCCGGCAAAACAATTGTTGTCTTCGAGTCTTTAACGTATCAGGAAAAAGAGATTGCTGTTCACGCCGATATAGAAGACCATGAACAGTCTATCTACTTCCCGGGAATTGGAACTACTGCGAAGGACAAAGCGATGGGGATCAGGAAGCCGTTGCTACGAAAGAAGTAACCATCATTGACACCGTATCCTACCAAAATCTGATTCCGGATACTCCATACAAACTGGTCGGCACACTGATGGACAAAACAACCCAAAAGGAAGTTATGATTGATGGAAAACCTGTCACGGCAGAAACAGAATTTACACCAAAGGATTCCAATGGTTCTGTCGAAGTCATCTTCACTTTTGATGGAAGCACATTGGCTGGACATGATGTAGTCGTTTTTGAAAAACTTTTTTCCCTTGAAGGAGAAACAGCACTTGAAATTGCTTCCCATGAGGATCTGGACGATAAAGGACAGACGATAAAACTTACGGAAGCTCCAAAAGACACACCTGAACCTTCCAAACCAGTCAAGACCGGAGATGAAACAACCGTTCTTCCTTATCTTTTACTGGCAGGTGCCGCACTCCTCTTTGCTGCAGGATTTGGTATCTTATATATCCGTAAGCGGAAAAAAGATAAGTAACTATCAATAGATATGCTCACAGGCAGCTTATTACGGCTGCCTGCTATAAAGGTGATGAATATGGAACAATCTCGTTGTAATGCCGATGCCAAACACATCCGGCATTTTTTAGATATTTGTGATGGAAATTGGCATTCCTGTATTTATGTTCGCTGTGTTTCCTGTAAAACCCCAGGTTATTGTAATGGCCCACACTTCTTATATCATCCAGATGAAAACGGCAGTCCATGTGTCCTGCCCATGGCAGATGCCCGTATGCTCTTCTCCCGCATACCGGAACCAACGGAATGTCTATCCGCCATAACACTGGAACAATTTCAGTCTTTATATGGACTCTACTTTGCAAAAGAAGCATTGACCGATAAGCCATGTCCTTGTTTTGCTTTACTGCGGCACCAGGAAGCATCCCATTATCACTGGTAAAAGGTTGCACTTTTGGCACTTTCTGCGTACAGGATAAGAAAGGAGGCGATTTTATGTTGAATTTCACTGCTATGATTCAAGGAATCGATACAATATTTACGAACTTTATTTTTATTCCTGCACTTTTAATCCTGTACCTGAAGTTTCGTCCGAGAAAGCCCTGGAACAAACGCACCAGAAATCTGTATCGGCTATGTATAGCTCTGATTTCTGTTTATGTCATCCGGATTTTCTGTGCAGGGTTCATCTTTACACCAGTAAATTACTCACGTTTTGCAGACAGCGGTTTCTTTCCGCTTATCAAGGCACTGTTCTATTCTTAGATTTTCTGCCATTTTGTGCATTTAGTCCGAATCTGGGAGTAGTTTCTATGCCCATCCTATGGGAATTCATCACCTGCTTTCTTACAATATACGTATAAAACACGTAAGCGAGGTGAATCTTTATGAAACAGAAACAAATCCGCTGCCCATACTGCGGCAGCATCGCAATTTTAAGGGATGCGTCCTATGTATATGGAAATAAAGCGAAAGATGGAAAACTCTATGTGTGCAGTCACTTCCCACAGTGTAATTCTTATGTAGGAGTTCATCCTGGCACTACCAATGCCAAAGGAAAACTGGCAAACAAAGAGCTTCGGCAAAAAAGGATCCAAGCACACCGTATTTGACCAGATATGGCTAAACCACATCTTTACGAAATCGGAGGCTTACCGCTGGATTGCTGATAAATTCTGTCTGACTGCCAAGGAAGCACACATCGGAGAATTTAGCACTTATATGTGTGATCAACTAATTCTGGAATCCATGAAGATTCTGGAGAATAACCATATCCCTCTCAGGGCCATTGGTTGAAAGGGGGGATATGTATGATCATCCCGATGACAGATGATGAACGCCGATTGACAGAGGAGTACTTATATTTGGTACCTGAAATGGTAAAAAAATTGACTTCCCGTTGTGCTTATGTCTCATACGATGAGCAGCAAGACCTTCTGCAAGCCGGAAACTTAGCTTTATGCAAAGCCGCCATGAACTATGACAACACCCGTCCCTTTGCAGTTTACGCCAGAGTTGCCATACGAAATGCCATTTACAGTTATTGGAGAAAACTGCAAAAAGAACTGATTATTCCGGGGCTCTTTGAGCCACCTGTCCGGACTTTGAGAGCCACCATTCCGGAGAATGGGAGCCATATATTCCGGTAATTCAGAGCCATTTTGCAAGGCTCTGTTATATAGATTCCTTTATA
>ENA-OQIG01000173-OQIG01000173.1-human-gut-metagenome-genome-assembly--contig:-NODE-173-length-37028-cov-3.794829_pt1 | contig 37028 bp, 46 predicted proteins | sample MGYA00242576_ERZ504741 | MGnify/ENA primary metagenome ERZ504741 (study PRJEB26092, sample SAMD00036436) | human gut metagenome | host: Homo sapiens | study: EMG produced TPA metagenomics assembly of... | reverse complement strand
GGACTTATATTTACTTACTCATTTACTTACTTTTGGTTGCATTTTCATGCTGGTTAAATGCCAGCTTATGCAAGGTATCTTCCGAAAAGAAAATACCGATAAAAGCCCTAAAATACGGGATATATCGGCATTTACCAACTTATGAAAAGATAATCAGAAATTTAGTAAGTTTTTGTTTTAAAAAATCAATAGCAGGCTATTGATTTTTGCCTTTAAAGTTTTATAATAGTCTTGGAAATAAAATGAAATGTTTAGCAAATCTTAAAGAGTGCCTGCTGGTTTTGAGTGGCATTTTTTGAAATTACTTTTTTATTGTTGGAGGTTACTATGAATCCTAAAAATGCTCCATACGGTTGGCTTGTTAAGCGAATCGCGCATCGTTTGGAACAAAATATGAACAATTTCTTAAAACCTTATAACATTACGATTATGCAATCTTGGGTTTTGCTGTATTTAAAAGACACCAAGGAATGCTGTACTTATAAGGAATTGGAAAAAGAATTCGAAGTGTCACAACCAACTATGGCGGGAATTATTTCGCGTTTGGAACAAAAAGAGTTGGTTACTAAGGTTCAGGATGACAAGGACAAGCGTGTCAAGAAAGTGCGCATTTCTGATAAAGGGCTTGATTTAATTGTACTTGTATGTGATCATTTGCAGGAATCCGAAGACGATATTATCAGAGGCTTTTCTGATAAAGATCAAGAAACATTTCACTCTTTGCTCGAGAGAGCTTATTATAATGTTGTAGAAAGAGGTGACGAGAATGATTAAAACCCTTTTAGCTCAAGTCAAGGAGTATAAGACGCCATCTTTACTTGCTCCTTTGTGTGCAACTTTAGAGGTTTTCTTCGATATGTCAGTCCCTTTTGTTATTGCTAAGTTAATTGACCAAGGGGTACAAGCTGGGAACTTGGCTGTTGCCATGAAGTATGGTATCTTGATGTTGGTTCTTGCCACATGTGGTTTAACAACTGGTTTCTTGGCTGGTAAATTCGCTGCGCAAGCCTCAGCAGGATTTGCCGCTAATTTGCGTGAAGGAATGTATGATAATATTCAAACCTTTGCCTTTTCAAATATTGATAAATACAGTACAGCTGGTCTTGTCACTCGTATGACAACAGACGTTACAAATGTGCAAAATGCTTATCAAATGATTATTCGTATCGTTGTGCGTGCACCACTGACAATCGTTGTTAGTATGATTATGTGTTTTGTGGTAGACCAACGTTTGAGTTTGATTTTCCTTGCGGCTGTCTTGATTTTGGGAGCATCGCTTCTATTTATCATGCGTAAGGCTATGACAACTTTCAATTACGTTTTCCGTAAATACGATGATTTGAATGCTAGTGTTCAGGAAAATATTTCTGCCATTCGTGTGGTTAAAGCATTTGTACGTGAAAAATATGAAAATAAAAAATTCACGAAGCTGCTGAAAATATTTACCGTTTATTTGTTAAAGCTGAGAAAATCATCATTTTCAACGTGCCAGTTATGATGTTTATCATCTTTGGTTGTATTATCTGCTTATCATGGTTTGGAGCACAATTCATCGTTGGTGGTACACTGACAACGGGTGAATTGACATCCCTAATGTCTTACATCTTTGCCATGATGATGTCTCTTATGATGTTGTCAATGATTATGGTTATGGTTTCAATGAGTACAGCCAGTGCCGAACGTATTGCAGAAGTGCTTAATGAAAAAGCTGATATCGTGAACCCTAAAAATCCATTGATGGAAGTTCCAAATGGAAACATCGAGTTTAACCACGTGCATTTTTCATACAAACACGGTGATGGAGAAGAAGTGCTATCTGATATCGACCTTAGTGTTAAATCTGGTGAAATCATCGGTGTTATCGGTGGTACTGGTTCAGGTAAGACATCTTTTGCTAATTTGATTTCTCGTCTTTATGATGTGGATGCAGGGTCAGTCAAAGTTGGTGGACACGATGTTCGCGAATACGATTTGGAAGTTCTTCGTGACCAAGTAGCTGTAGTGCTTCAAAAAAATGTCCTTTTCTCAGGAACTATTCTTGATAACCTTCGTTGGGGGAATGAAAATGCGACTGACGAAGAATGTATGGAAGCTTGTCGCCAAGCTTGTGCAGACGAATTTATCGAACGTTTCCCTGACAAATACAATACATGGATTGAACAAGGCGGAAGCAATGTCTCTGGTGGTCAAAAACAACGTCTTTGTATCGCCCGTGCATTGCTTAAAAAACAAAAGTTTTGATTTTGGATGATTCAACAAGTGCCGTTGATACTGCCACAGATGCCAATATCCGTCGTTCATTTGAAGAAACAATTCCAGGAACAACAAAAATCATCATTGCTCAACGTATTTCAAGTGTGCAACACGCTGATAAAATTTTGGTTCTTGATGATGGTAAAATCTCAGGCTTTGCTAGCCACGATGAGTTACTACAAACAAACGCTATCTACCGTGAAATCAATGAGGTTCAACAACAAGGTAGCGGTGATTTTGATGAGGAAGGAGGTAATAACTAATGTCTCAACCTAAAAAAGAAGTGAACAAACAAGCCACACTAAAACGTGTTTTGGCTTATGTGATTAAGAATTATAAATGGCGTTTCATGGCTGTTTTCGTCTTGATTTTGATTGCTGCGCTTTGTATGGTTCGTTTTAGTTTGTTCATGCAAACCTTGATTGATAGTTATGTCACACCTCTTTTGGCTGCTAAAAATCCTGAGTTTTCTGGTTTAGCGCATGCTATTTTCCAACTAATCATTATTGGGATTATTGGGGTAGCAAGTAGTTACACTTATAACCGTTTGATGGTTTATGTGGGGCAAGGAACAATACGTCGTATTCGTATTGACCTCTTTACGCATATGGAAAGCTTGCCAATCAAGTACTTTGATACGCATGCTCACGGGGACATCATGTCAATCTATACCAACGATGTTGATACCCTTCGTCAATTGATTGGACAAAGTATCCCGCAAGTGGTCAATTCAAGCTTTTCGATTTTGACAACTTTTGTCAGCATGTTAGTTCTAAATGTGCCATTGTCAGCCATGTCAGTCTTCATGGTTATTGTTTTGCTTTATGTGGCTCGTAAAATCGCTGCGCAATCTTCAAAATATTTCCATGACCAACAAAATGACCTCGGTCGTGTTAATGGTTTCATCGAAGAAATGATGGATGGTCAAAAAGTTGTTAAAGTTTTTAACCATGAAGAACGTGCTAAGGAAGATTTCCGAAAACTTAACCAAGAACTTCGTGAATCAGCTACAAATGCCAATATCTTTGCGAATATCTTGATGCCAGTTTCTGCTAATATCGGTCACTTTTCATATGTTCTTTGCGCCATGCTTGGAGCAGTTCTTGCTCTTAATGGTTATGCTGGTTTGACTTTGGGGACTTTGGTTTCTTTCCTAGCATTAAACCGTGGTTTTACTAATCCGATTACTCAAATTAGCCAACAAATCAACTCTGTTGTTATGGCGATGGCAGGTGCTGACCGTGTCTTCCAACTGCTAGATGCAGAATCTGAATTGGATGAAGGTTACGTTGAATTGGTTAATGCCAAAGAAGACGCTGCTGGAAATCTGCAAGAAGTGAAAGAATCAACTGGTACTTGGGCTTGGAAACATCCACACGAAGATGGTACAGTGACTTATCATAAACAAGAAGGTCGTGTAACTTTCACAGATGTAACTTTTGGTTATAACGATGATAAGATGGTTTTACATGATATTAATTTATTTGCGGAACCTGGTCAAAAAATCGCTTTTGTAGGTTCAACTGGTGCGGGTAAAACAACCATTACAAACTTGATTAACCGTTTCTACGATATCCAAGAAGGTAAGATTCATTACGATGGTATTAACATTCGTAAAATCAAAAAAGCTGACCTTCGTCGTAGTTTAGGAATTGTATTGCAAGACACACACCTCTTTACAGGAACTGTTATGGATAACATCCGCTACGGACGTTTGAATGCTAGTGATGAAGAATGTATCGAAGCTGCCAAATTAGCTAATGCACATGATTTCATTAAACGCTTGCCAGAAGGTTATAATACCATTTTGACAGGTGACGGAAGCAATCTTTCTCAAGGACAACGTCAATTACTTGCGATTGCGCGTGCGGCTGTGGCTAATCCACCAGCTTGATCCTTGATGAAGCAACTTCATCAATTGATACACGTACCGAAGTTCACGTTCAAGAAGGTATGGATGCTCTTATGAAGGGTCGTACAACCTTTGTCATTGCCCACCGCTTATCAACGGTTCGCAACGCTGATTGCATTATGGTTCTTGAACAAGGACGCATCATTGAACGTGGTAACCACGATGAATTAATTGCTCAAAAAGCCCGTTACTACCAACTCTACACAGGTAACGCCATTAGTGAATAACAGATTTAGACAATCTTTGGAAAATAGCAGAGCTGTTTTTCAAGGGTTGTTTTTTGTTAGCTTTTCAGAGTGATTTTCCATGTAAAACGTTTACTTTTGTTTTTTGGCAACAATCACTTACGAAGAAAATTTTTATGGTAGACTGAATCCTGTTGACTGTAAACTGGAGTTGATTGGAGAAGTGTTGGAGTAAAAAATCCATTCAGACACTATCCTAGCGGAGGACATGTTATTGTACGCCGACCTATGTTGAGGCTTGATAAAAAATAAAACGAATGGAGAATAAAATACCTCGTAATTTTAAAGAAGCAATGGTATTTACGTGTTTGATGTGTGGAATGATGGTTTTCGAAATGAGTATGTGGAACTTGTTCGTTGCAGGAGCTTTTTCTTGGAAACATGTCTTTTTAGGATTCATTCCAGGATTTATCGTTGCTTTCATTTTAGATCCTTTAATCGTTGGTCCAAATTCTTTTTAACCATGTTTATTATTGGAACAGATACGTTTCTGATTTCCCCATTGCTAACGACTTTATCTAGTCTTTACCATATTGATACGTCAATTTCTGGTTGGATGGTTAGTGCTTATACTATAGCTATGCCTTATTCGCTTTGGTTTCAGGGCCAATTTCAGATGGAAGGGACCGCAAGAAAGTGATGGTATATGGTTGGGTAGCCTTTACGATTTCAACCTTTTTATGTGGTTTTGCAAATTCATTTGCTTTGATGTTTTTGTTTCGTTTTTTGGCTGGAATCAGTGCTTCTTTTGTGACTTCTCAAGTTTGGGCATCAATTCCAGTGGTGGTTGAGAAAAAGAATATTGTTCAGGTAATGGGATATGCAACGGCTGGTTTATCTGTTTCTCAGATGGCAGGTGTTCCAATTGGTGGTTACCTTGCTGGAATTTCATGGCATTCCCCATTCTTTACCATTTCAGCGGCTTCCTTGGTTTTATTGCTTCTTATTAATTTTTATATGCCAAAATTGGAAATTGGAAAGGGTCATAAAATCTCCTTTACAAGTGCTTATAAAAATGTTTTGACTAATAAAAAATCTGTATCTTATCTTTTAGCTTATTTTGTCTTTCAGACAGGGTCATTTACAGCAATCACGTTTATTGCGATTTGGTATAATCATAGTTTTGGTTTGTCTTTAGCTAATATTAGCACAGCGATTATTGCTATTGGGGCAGGTAATCTTGCAGGTTAGCTTTTTGGTAGTCATATTGTTAAGCGTTTTGGTTTACAAAAAACATTTAAAACAGAATTGACGACAATTGTTATTCTTTACTTGGTTTTATTACTTGTTCACCATTTTTGGGTAGCAGAGGTGTTATTGACCATTATTTATGTGAACAATGGATTTATTTTCCCATTATTTATGACAACATTGCAAAGTACTGTAGAAAATGCTCGAAGTACGATTTCGTCATTATCAAATGCCGTGATGTATTTAGGAGAAACCATTGCGAGTATCGTTGGTGGTGTTTTATTTGAACAATTTGCAGGATTTTTTGGCATTGCTGTTTTTGCAGCAGTAATGATCGCTCTTTCGTTGCTATTGTATTATAGGAGCTTTTAAGAAGGTTGATAATTAATGGTTCTTTGTTGTAACAAGATGGGCAAATGAAAAGAAATTTGAAAAAGGTTCTTAGTGATATTTTGTTTCAAAATACTGGATCAACTACTTCAATTTTAGAAGCGATAATGAATAAAACAGTTGAAGTAGAAATAATTCAAGAACGTATTATTTGCGATAGTGACTATTCTACTCAGTATAATTGGGGGAGATTCTTTGGCTATGCGAGCTACAACATTAAAAGCTGGAGGTATTGACATCTCAAATAATATTGTTATTTATGATGCTGATAAAGTAAAGCAATTAGATAATTTTTGTGTTCAGAATTGTTTAATACCTATTGGTAAAATTTTTTCTGATTTAAGAAAGCCGGCATATTTAAGCAAATACTGTGATTTTTTTAATCTAACAGCTACAAAGTATCCAGTAAAAGAGTACCAATTATACATAATGGTGAAGTTTATTTTCATATTATTGAGTTATATTTAGAAGATAATTTATTTGATATTTTAAATGGTACGTTAATAATTTAGACTATACTTCTAAAATAAAAAGACATCTTAGATATATCAGTCTAAGATGTTTTTGTACAAACTTGGAAATTCTGTTGAAAATGGTGTGAAAGGCTTGCTTGATTTACCTCAATGATTTTGAAAAGTAGTATAATGGCTTTAAGGATGTGAAACCGTTTTTAGAAATTGAGGAACAAGTTATGAGTAATCGAACAAATGAAAAAACTGTTCAACTTGACCTTGAAACTTACGCAGCTAACGACGTTTACAAAGCCGCTGCTACGCAAAGCTCAGCCTAAGTCATAAACAAGTCAAAGAACGTCAAAAACAATATGGTCCAAATCGACTAAAAGAAGTCGAAAAAGAACCAGTCATTGTAACTTTTATTAGGAATTTTACAAGTCTTATGGCAATCCTTCTCTGGGTAGGAGGTGCTGTGGCGATTTTATCTCATAGCGTTGAACTCGGTCTTGCCATTTGGTTTGTCAATATCATCAATGGTGTTTTCAGTTTTGTTCAAGAATACCGTGCGAGCCAAGCAACCGAAGCTCTAAAAAAGATGCTTCCTTCTTATGCACGTGTCATTCGTGAAGGGCAAGAAGAAAAGGTACTTGCTGAAGAGTTGGTGCCTGGTGACCTTGTTTTGATTGAAGAAGGTGACCGTATCTCTGCAGATGGTCGTGTTATTTTTGCTACAGATTTTCAAGTCAATCAATCTGCCCTAACAGGTGAATCAAATCCTGTCTATAAAAATAGTGATGCTGACACAAATGCTCAAAAAACAGCTCTTGAATACGACAATATGGTCTTTGCAGGTACAACTGTTTCATTGGGTTCAGCCAAGATGATTGTCTCAGCGACTGGTATGGCAACCCAATTTGGACAAATTGCTCACTTGACAGAAAATATGGCTGATGATAAAAGCCCGCTTCAAAAAGAATTAGACCATTTGACCAAACAAATTTCAGTTATTGCAATTACTGTTGGGGTTATTTTCTTTATCGCAGCGGCACTTTTTGTTCACCAACCATTTGCAAAAGCCTTTATTTTTGCACTTGGTATGATCGTCGCCTTTATCCCAGAAGGATTGCTCCCGACAGTTACTCTTTCTTTGGCAATGGCTGTGCAACGCATGGCAAAATCAAACGCCTTGGTTAAAAAATTATCATCAGTTGAAACTTTGGGAGCAACTTCGGTTATTTGTTCGGATAAGACAGGGACATTGACCCAAAATGCCATGACGGTTAATCACATCTGGCAAGTATCTGATCAGTATGATGTGACAGGACTAGGCTATGCTGCTGAAGGAGATATCCGCAAAAGTGGAGGTAAGAAAGCTGCGCTTATCGAAAGTCAACCGCTTGAACACCTTGTCCGCTTTGCTCACCTCTGCAGTAATGCACAAGTTTTGCCACCTAATGACGAAAATGCTTCGTACACTGTCCTTGGTGACCCGACTGAAGCTTGCTTGAATGTCTTGGCTGAAAAAGCAGGTCTAACCCTTGAAAAAAACAAGTCTTGGGGACCACGCTTGAAAGAATTGCCTTTTGATTCAGTGCGCAAGCGCATGACGACTGTTAACCAAGTTGACAGCTTAGTCGATGGCAGTTCTTTGGTGTCCATCACCAAAGGTTCTCCAAAAGAAATGGTAGAGCTCTGCCATTTTTACAAAGACCAAAAAGGTATTCATGAAATGACGGCAGACGTTCAAGCGAGAATCTTAGCTGCCAATGATGATTTTGCTAAGGATGGTTTGCGGGTTTTGGCACTTGCTTATCGGACCTTGGAAAGTGAACGATTGACTCAAGAAGAACAATGGACGAAAGAAACTCTAGAACACAATATGATCTTTCTTGGCTTGATTGCTATGAGTGATCCTCCTCGGGAAGGTGTGCGTGAGGCGGTTGAAAAGTGTCACCGTGCAAGTATTCGTATTATCATGGTGACAGGTGACTACGGTTTGACAGCGCTCAGTATCGCTAAGAAAATCGGTATTGTTCGTGGTGACGATGCGCGTGTTGTGACTGGCTTAGAGTTGGAAAAGATGTCTGATGAAGCCTTAAAAGAAGCGCTCAAAGGCGAAATTGTCTTTGCGCGTGTGGCACCGGAGCAAAAATATCGAGTTGTATCAGCTCTTCAAGAATTGGGTGAAGTTGTCGCTGTGACAGGAGATGGAGTTAACGATGCTCCTGCCTTAAAAAAGCAGATATTGGTGTCGCTATGGGGATTACAGGTACAGATGTCGCAAAAGAATCGGCAGATATGATTTTGACGGATGACCATTTTGCATCTATCGTTAAAGCGGTTGAAGAAGGGCGTGCGGTTTTCCACAATATCAAGAAATTCTTGACTTATATCTTTAACTCAAATACTCCAGAAGCCGTCCCGTCAGCATTCTTCCTATTATCACGTGGCTTTGTCCCACTTCCTTTGACTGTTATGCAAATTCTAGCTGTCGATTTGGGGACTGACATGATTCCAGCACTTGGCTTGGGAGTTGAACCACCAGAACCAGGTGTGATGAACCAACCACCTCGCAAATTGACTGACCGTTTGCTGGATAAGAAATTGCTGATAAAAGCTTTTCTATGGTATGGTTTGATTGAATCATCTCTTGCTATGGGTGCATTCTTTATCACTTATCTACTTCATAATGGAAACTTAGCGGTGCTTGCAGGTTCAGGTCAATTGTACCAAGAAGCGACAACCATGACCTTGGGTGCTATTATCTTCTGTCAAATCGGTATGGTCATGAACAGCAGAACCTCTGACCAATCCATTCGCAAGTTGCAATTATTTGGTAATCCTTTGATTAATATCGGTTTAGTTGTTGAATTGATTATTTTTGTGACTCTGGTATATTTGCCTGTTTTTCATGATTTGTTCAACACAGCAAGTCTTGGTGTTTGGCACTGGCTTTACCTTATGCTCTGCCCATTCGTCATCGTAGGACTTGAAGAATGGCGTAAGAGACTTATGCGAAAGTAAGCTTATTTGGGGTGTCTGTCTTTTCCTTGACACTTTCTGAAAATCTTTGTAAAATTCAAGAGAGTTAGGGGAGAATAATGGCGACAATTAATGACTATTTAGATCACAACAAAAATCGTTCTTTTGAAGATTTTGCCTTTAATGAAGCAGATATTCTATGCTTGAATGAGCTTGGTTATTTCTGTTTTGAGGAGTTAGATGCATCGATTGATTTTTCAAAAGAAGTGAATCTTCACGAGGTCTTAATGCCTTACGTAACAGGTGAAAAACTCTTTAATCATAGTTTTTTAGTGACTGAAGAGCGTGTTAAGCTTTTGCAGAAAGTTGTGGCTTCAAAACGTTTTGTAAATTTGAATTTGTCTGATTATGTCAATGACGTTGATGCGGAATACGAAAGACAGTTTTCAGCTATGGTCTTTACTTTACCTGAAATTAATCATCATCAGCTGGTTTTTCGCGGGACAGATGATACCATGATTGGCTGGAAAGAGGATTTTAAACTGACCTATGTTCAAGAAATTCCTGCTCATCGTGCGGCTGTGGCTTATCTTGAAGCTTACCTTGAAAAATACGCTGGTAAGGTGACCGTTAGCGGGCATTCTAAAGGTGGAAATTTGGCCCTTTATGCTGTAGCCCATGTTAATGACCTGCTTCGTGAACAAATCGAAAAAGTCTATATGCTTGATGCACCCGGTTTGCAAGAAAAAGGTCTTGAAAGTGATAGCTATAAGGCGATTCGAGAGCGCGTGACGGTGATTCGACCAGAAGAGTCTATCGTTGGCATTATGCTTTACAACGACATTGACCCGATTGTGGTTAAGAGTAATGCTTCAGGCATCATGCAGCATGCCGTTACGTCGTGGCAATTTAATGAAGAAACAGGTGAGCTAATCTTAGCTGAGCGCCAAACTGATTTAAGCCAAAATCTTGAGAAGACTTTCAAGCAATGGATGAAGGAATTGTCTAGTCAAGAATTGAAAATACTTTTTGACATTCTCTTTGATACCTTGATGTCAAGCGGCATTCATAGCATCAATGACGTCACAATCGACCGAGAATTTGGTGCCAAATTAGCTACAAGCATTGCTTCCTTTTATTCTATCGGAACAGAGAAAAAGCTCTTACTAGCTAAATCAGCTAAATTATTTTTGCAAGCTTTTGTTGGACACAGTCGCTTGGGCAACTTTAGTAGAGATAAGATAAATTTATCGTTACCTGATTTCAATAGTCTTTTGTCACGTTTAGATAAGAAGAAATAAGAATAAAAAACTTGGGCTTTCCCAAGTTTTTTTTGTGCGATTTGCTTGACTTGGAGTTCACTCTAAGGTATATACTGTGTTAGAAAGATGAGAGGAGATGAGTTATGAATATCAAAAAAGTCAGTGAGCAAACGGGCGTTTCAGCAGATACTATCCGCTATTATGAGCGTATTGGCTTGTTGCCACGAGTGTGCCGAAATAAATCTGGTGTCAGGGATTTTTCTGAACAAGATATTGCTGCTCTTGAATTTATTCGTTGTTTTAGAAGTGCTGGCATGAGCGTAGAATCTTTGATTGAATACATGAGTTTGGTTGAAGAAGGTGAAGGCACGGAAAAAGCACGGATGAAAATTTTAGAAGAAGAACGTGAAAAATTGATTTCCCGCATTGCTGAACTCCAAGCTGCCAAAGAACGACTAGATTATAAAATTGAGAATTATAAAAATATCAATTTGAAAAAAGAAGAGAGTCTTTTTGAAGAAGGAACAGCTGATTAAGCGTTTAGAAAAGAGGATTCAACATGACAATTAAACAAACCGCAGGACGTGACCAATTGGGTGAATTTGCACCAGATTTTGCGCATTTTAATGATGACGTGCTTTTTGGTGAGAACTGGAATAGTAGCGATATTGACCTTAAAACACGTTGTATCATCACGGTTGTAGCACTTATGTCATCTGGTATCACTGACAGTCCTCTTGTTTATCATTTACAAAATGCTAAGAACAATGGTGTCAGTAAAGTTGAGATTGCTGCTGTTATCACACATGTAGCTTTCTACGCAGGTTGGCCAAAAGCTTGGGCAGTCTTCAACCTTGCAAAAGAAGTTTGGAACGAAGATTAAGTGAGGGAGAAATCGATGACAGATAAAGAACTTTTTGATAGAGAAAATATCTTTGGAAAAGGTCAAGCAAATGACGCATACGCACCATATTTTGATGGCAATTCTTTCCTCAATCCCTTAGTTGATGCGGATTCACCACTTTTTCTAGCAAATGTGACCTTTGAACCGGGTTGTAGAAATCACTGGCATATTCACAAGGCTGACAAAGGCGGTGGTCAAATTCTGATTTGTACCGCAGGTCAAGGTTGGTATCAAGAAGAAGGTAAGAAAGCTGTCAGTCTTGAACCAGGTAAAGTCATTGTGATTCCAGCCAATACAAAACACTGGCACGGTGCTAAGAAAGACTCATGGTTTAGCCATATTTCGCTAGAGTCCCAGGTGAAAATACCTCAAACACTTGGTTAGAAGCAGTAAGCGAAGAAGATTATAGCAACCTATAAAATCTAATTAACCTTTTACTCCTAAAACCAAAAACCAATCCATCTAGTAATAACGTCCAAGAAACAGCTTGGGCGTTTTTTGATATTACTTATCGTGACAATTTCTTTTGACCATGTTAAACTAGAAATCATGATGCAAATGAAACACACGAGATTGGTGCAGACTGGCAAGTTTTTAAAACTCTTCAAAAACGACACTCAATACACCACACCGATTTTTAGAATAGACCAGAAACGAAAAAATTTACAATTTGTCATTGTCTTCAAGTTAGAAGATGATGATTTTTATGTCCTTAATCGCTCTGAAAAAGGTTATAGCAAGGATTTAAAACGTATTAAGGTGTTTGCAACATCGATGCTTTACAATGCCATGATGTCTGTCCCAATTAAGGCGCGTGAGACAATTCAGATTTTGCAGGTACCAAGTGATAAAAAGTTGCTGAAGGCTTACGTGACCTATTACGATAAGGCAAGCATTGATTGGTTGTGCTTTGCAAGAAAGCCAACCTAGACGATGTTTATGATCCTTTCGTGATGCGCACTCGGCGCTTTTTCACTCAGATGATTCTGACAATGCCATATCTTATGATGATTATCAGGGTATTCAGGATTTCCATCCTTTTTCACTTTTAGATAATCAAGCCGTTGCTACTCCATGTTTTTACCAAGACCCGAAAAAAAACAAGCAAATTGCTCTGCAATTGATGGGCTGGTATTATCATGGCCAGCAGCTCAAAATCAGTTGGAAACCCGACAATCAGCACAATGCACGCTGGCGCTCGTCGGTTGTAGCGATTGACCGAAAGACTCGCCGTTATTTTTTTCAAGGAAATATTTATCAAGAAAAAGGAACTGACCCCGTCTTTTTAGAGAATCTTTTATTTGATTGTGATTTGAAAAATAGCAGAGCAGCAAAAGCAGAATTTGACAGATTTATTCAAGAGATAAAAGAACAAGAGCGCGAGGCTTTGCTAAAGCTGCGCTGACAATCAAAGAGGTTTTTGAGTCCGCTTTTTATTTGTGCTATAATATTTTCTGACTGAAAACAATATTAGAAAGTATGAAAATGACAGATATTGACATTGAGCGTTATCATGAACTAGCTCAACAAAAACAAAAAGAACACCGCAAATTTTTAGCAACACTCAAGAAAAAAGCTCCTAAAAATCTTGATAAAATTACTCAAGAAATTCACACAGAAGTTTTTAACGAGATTGATTGCACAAAATGTGCTAACTGCTGCAAAAGCTTAGGTCCTCTGTTTACAGAAGCAGATATCACACGCATTTCAAAAGTCTTTCGCATGAAACTTGGCGTATTTGAAGACATGTACCTTCATGTCGATGAAGACGGCGACAAAGTCTTTCAATCAATGCCTTGTCCATTTTTAGGCGATGACAACCTTTGCACCATTTACGACGTCCGACCAAAAGCATGCCGTGAATTTCCGCACACAGACCGCAAAAAAATCTATCAAATTAATAACCTAACCATCAAAAACACCCTTTTCTGCCCCGCAGCCTACCTCTTTGTTGAAAAACTCAAAGAACGATTGGAAGGGAAATAAAGATTTAGAAAGTATCTCATTTTGAGGTGCTTTTTTCCTATCCCTTACTACGTCTGGTTTTTCATGAAAGCGGTAAAATTTACAATCAAATTAATGTACTTTATTTGAAAATAATAGTAAGCTTACAGTATTCGAAATAGAGGAGGGCAGTTATGTTTTTAGCATGGAATGAAATGAAACACTCGAAGCTGCGTTATGGATTAGTGGTTGGAGTGATTTTCTTGATTGCTTACTTGGTCTTTTTCCTAACGGGTTTGGCTAATGGTTTAGCCCAGACCAATCGCTCGGCGGTTGATTCTTGGAAATCTGATTATGTCATTTTAAATGAGCAAGCTAATAAAAATCTGCGCATGTCACGCTTTCAGTCGACTTAAAATGATGTTAACGCTGATAAAATGGCAGAATTGACACAAGCTTCTACGACAATTAAAGACAAGGAAAAAAATAAAATTAATGTCAATTTATTCGCGATTAAGCAGGATGAATTTCTACGTCCGAAGTTGAGTGAAGGAAGGCTTTTCTCAAAAACAGGAGAAGTCGTCGCTGATAGTAGCTTAAAAAAATCATATCAATTAAAAATTGGTGATAAAATTACTCTTGGAGATAGTACTAAAAAGCTAACTATTACTGGTTTTACAGATAATGCGAGCTTTAATGTTCAGCCAGTCCTTTACATGACAAAAGAAACACTGGCAAGCGTCCTTGCGGATAATGCTCAAGTAAATACAATCAGTGCTCTAGTGATTCGTGGCAAGGTAAATCAGGTTCCTAAAGAGCTTGAGAGCATGACCACATCAACGTTTATTGAAAATCTTCCAGGTTATAAAGCTCAGAATCTGACTTTTTCCTTTATGATTGGCTTTTTGATTGTGATAGCAGCGATTGTCATTGGAATATTCATCTATATTTTGACACTGCAGAAAAAAGCAATCTTTGGTGTTTTAAAAGCGCAAGGCATTTCTAACGGCTATCTATCACGGATGGTTTTCGCACAGACCTTCATTTTAGCCATATTAGCGGTTAGTCTCGGCTTAGCGTTAACCCTGCTCAGTGCCGTTTTTCTACCAACATCAGTTCCGTTTCAGGTAAATCCACTCTTTTTTGCAGGAATTAGTGTGCTGATGGTTCTTATTGCCGTTTTTGGTGCACTTTTCTCAGTGGTAAGCATTGTCAAAGTTGACCCTTTAAAGGCAATCGGTTAGGAGATAATTATGACAGCAATTGAATTAATCAATATCAAAAAATATTTCAAAGATGGTCCAGATCAAATTGAAGCTCTGAAAGAGACAAATTTGACGATTAACAAAGGTGAATTTGTTGCCGTTATTGGCCCGTCAGGTTCTGGAAAAAGTACTTTTTTGACCATTATTGGTGGCCTGCAATCACCGTCACAAGGTGAAGTGAGATTGAACGGCCAAGCTTTTAGCCAGAAAAAAGAAAAAGCGCGTGCTAAGATGCGTTTTGACCAGATTGGCTTTATCTTGCAAGCTTCCAACCTAGTACCCTTTTTAAAAATCAAAGATCAGCTACGCTTGGTTGACAAGGTTGATAAGAAAAAACAGCGCGAATCGATTGACAGCCTTTTTGACCAGCTGGGTATTGCCAGTATCGCAGACAAATATCCTGAGGAAATTTCTGGCGGGCAAAGGCAACGAGTGGCGATAGCCAGAGCCTTGTATAATGACCCAACGATTATCTTGCTGATGAGCCAACAGCGAGTTTGGACACTGAAAAAGCCATGGAAGTTGTCAAAATTCTAGCCGACGAGGCCAAAGAAAAGAATAAAGCAGTCTTAATGGTTACGCACGACAGACGTTTAGTCTCTTATTGTGACCGATTGTTGGTCATGGAAGACGGCGTTTTACGAGAAGAAGAGATTGCTGCTTATCAGTAGTAATTTGTCTTGAGATGCGATGTGTGATATAATGAGGTCAAATCTTACCGATTCAAAAAAGGGTCGTTAGTAAAGGAGACGTCATGATTACTTTTTTCTTACAAATGCGTCGGACATTGCGTGTCTTGTGGTCAATCTTTAAGGATGATGAAACCAGAGGAATTGCAGGTGTCACTGCTGTTTTATTGCTCAGTGGGACACTTTTTTATGCAAATGTAGAACATTTTACTTATTTGGATGCCCTTTTATTTTTTCATTTACAACTTTAACAACGATTGGCTACGGGGATATTTATCCCGTTACAGCAGCTGGAAAGATTTTTACCATGATGTATTCAGTTGTCGGATTAGGGTTATGGGGAGTTTTCTAGCTGTTGTGGTTAAAAAATTGGGTCAATTGGATAAAAAAAAGTGAGAGAAGACCTGTGATTTATCGTGATTTATTGTTTGATTTGGACCATACTTTGCTTGATTTTAACGCGGCAGAAGATGTTGCTCTGACAGAACTTTTGACAGAGGCGCACGTGATGATATTGAAACTTACAAAGAAGTTTATATTCCCATGAATCGTAAACTTTGGAATGATTTAAGTTTGAAAAAGATTACCAAAAAAGAATTGGTTGACACCCGTTTTTCTCGTTTATTTGCGCATTTTGGACATGAGGTTGATGGACATGCCTTTGCTATGCGCTATCAAGATTTTCTTAGCCAACAAGGTCAGACTCTTCCTGGGGCAGATCAGTTGTTAGACCAGCTAAATCAAGATGGTTACCGCATTTTTGGTGCAACAAATGGCATTACCAAGATTCAAACTGGTCGCATGGCTAATTCAGGGATTAAAGATTATTTGAACACGTCTTTATCTCTGACGAAGTTGGTTATCAAAAGCCAGATAAAGCTTTTATGACGCCATTTCTGGAGCCATTTCACGATTTAATCAGGAAAAAGCTTTGATGATTGGTGATAATTTGCTGGCGGATATTCAAGGTGGCAATAATGCTGGCATCGATACTGTCTGGTATAACCCAGATAAAAAAATCAATCACACCGTAGCTAACCCAACCTACACCGTCCATAACTATCAAGAATTGCTAAAATTATTACGATAAAGATAAAAGCTAGAAGTTTTAACTTCTAGTTTTTATCTTTAATAATCGATTTTACGTTCTTCTGTGATAAGTTTAGCCATTTGTTCGGGGTTAATAATTTGAATCTGATGGCCAGTTTTTTCAATCATTTCTTCAGCGCGAAGTGATTTTACCATTCGTGCAATAGTCACTGAGTGCATGCCTAGGTAGCAGGCGATTTCTTGATAGGTAAAGAAGGTATTTAAAGCTAAATGACCTGATTCACATGGCTCAGCTTGGTCAAGTAAGAAGCGGCAGAATTGGACCAAAGCAGGTTCGTTTTTACTGCTGTGAAAATGTTCCATGAGATAAATATGATTTTCGGTCAATGTATTTAACATCAGGCTAACAACTGATGGAAATCCTAGCAAGTCTTGAAATTGACGATTAGAAATGCGGTAAGCCACGCAAGGCGTTTTGGCAACAATTGAAAAAGATTTTTTTCCGTAATAGTTCAAATGCAGATTGTTCATCAATGGAACAAAGCCGACAAATTGTCGCTTTTTAAGTATAGATAAGTTGTTTCTTTGCCATCACAAGAATAGACGAAAGAGCACAGATGCCTGAAGATAGAATATAAATATCACCGCTTGTTTCGCCAGTGACGGACTGTGCGAGATTATCTCCCTTTTTAAAGGTCACACGTTCGCCGTATTGATAAAGTTCTGTAATATCTAGTGTAGAGTGCATAATTACCCTTTCTAAAATTAACATAGGCTATATAACTATATAGTTTACGTTAAAAAAGCGTTTTTATCAAGCCAAAAAATCAGAAAAAGAGCTTAAAAATATCTTGATAATGATTTTTAAAATGACTATTTTTGCGCCAAATAAAGGTAAAATCATGACTTATGGCAGAAATATCCAAATTAATTTTTTGGAGTTTACCTGCAGAAATTTCTTTTTGAACCACGCTTTGATAAACAAAACTAATTCCCAGATTTTTTTGGACCAGCTCGCAAATGGTATTTAGATTACCAATTTCAGTGATTTTATGGAAATCAGAAATGGTTAGATTGGCCTCTTTGAGCATGATTTCAAGTATTTCACGGGTACCTGACCCTTGCTCGCGCACGATGATAGGATAGGCTAGTAGGTCTTCTAAAGAATAGCTTCCGCTTGCTAGGGGTGAGCCGGGAGAAGCGACTGCGATGAAAGGTTCTGTGCGATAAGGCAGAAAATCGTATTTTTCTTTTGCAAAGAAACCTTCGATCAAGGCAAAATCAATCTGTCCATTATCAATAGCTTTTAACAGTGTCTCGGTATTATCCACCAGCATTTTGACTTGGAAATTCGGGTGATTTGCCAAAATATCCACTAAAGAATCGGTCAAAACATACTCGCCAATGGTCAAAGTAGCCCCAAAATTTAGCGGCTGTAAATCTTGCTTGAGCTGTGTCTTGAAATGCTTAATATCTGTGTCCATAGTCGTCAGCAAATCAAGCAATTCTTTGCCACTTTGTGTCAGCCGACATTGCTTGCCAGAAAAGGTAAAAAGCTTAGTTTGATACTCTGTCTCTAAAGTTTTGACATGCTTAGTGACTGCAGGTTGAGTGATATGCAATTCTTTAGCAGCTTGGGTAAAATTAAGCGTTTCGCAGACTTTCATAAAGGTAAAAACACGGTAATCAAGCATAATAATCTCCTATTATTTTTTTATTATATCATAATAAATCATAATTTACATTATAACTTGTCTAGGTTATAATATTTTGTGAAAAGGAGTTTTTATTATGATGACAATTGAGAAAAAATTGCCGGGAATTATGTTTTGTGTGATTCTGGCTTTACCAGCCTGGTTTTAGGGCATTTATTTCCACTTGTAGGAGCGCCAGTATTTGCAATTCTACTTGGGATGGTTGTGGGGAATTTTCATAATAATCGCACCCAAACCACTGATGGTATTGCTTTTACATCAAAATATATTTTACAAGCAGCGGTTGTTTTATTAGGTTTTGGTTTAAACTTAACACAAGTTTTTAAAGTTGGGACACAGTCATTGCCAATTATTATTTCAACCATTGCAGTCTCGTTGGTTGTAGCGTTTTTATTGCAAAAATGGCTAAAATTGGATAGTAATATAGCAATCTTGGTTGGTGTTGGGTCATCTATTTGTGGTGGCTCAGCTATTGCCGCAACAGCACCAGTTATTAAAGCAAAAGATGAAGAAGTCGCAAAGAGTATTTCGGTTATCTTTCTTTTCAATATCTTAGCGGCACTAATTTTTCCAACGTTGGAGAATTACTTCACCTATCTAACCAAGGTTTTGCGCTTTTTGCGGGAACAGCTGTCAATGATACGTCATCCGTTACGGCGACCGCGACAGCTTGGGATGCTGTTCACGGGTCAAATACCTTAGACGGTGCAACAATTGTGAAATTAACGCGCACATTGGCCATTATTCCGATTACTTTAGGACTGTCAATCTATAAAGCCTATCAAGATTCAAAAAATGGCAGAGCTAACCAAACGACTTTCCAATTGAAAAAAGCTTTTCCAATGTTTATTCTTTATTTCTTATTGGCTTCGATTGTTACGACAATTGTCAGCGGTTTAGGAATTGATACGGTTATTTTTGATAATCTTAAGACACTTTCAAAATTCTTTATTGTCATGGCAATGGGAGCTATTGGTCTTAACACGAATCCTATTAAACTTATTAAGACTGGTGGACAAGCTATTGGATTGGGAGCTACGTGTTGGATAGCTATCACCTGTGTCACTCTCTGGATGCAACATCTTCTAGGGATTTGGTAATGAAAATGTAGGAACAATGTTTGTGACTATTCAAGCATTGTTTTTCTTTTTAAAAAATGATAGCGTTTACTTGAAATCGTTTCCTTAAGTGCTATAATGACCTTGAAAACCTTAGTTAAATTTTATAAATAAAGACTATTAATCTAATGGTTAACAGTTGTAAGGCATGGAATTTAGCAACGATAAAGGAGGAAAAGGTACGATGGCATATAAAACAACTTATCCTTATACAAACGAGATTCTTGCGACTTTTGACAATGCAACGGATGAAGCGTTAGAGGAAGCTTTGGCAAATGGGCATGCGCTTTATAAAAAGTGGCGTGCTGAAGGTGGCTTAGCAGAGCGAAAAGCTCAATTGCGTAAGATTGCTGAGCTGCTACGTCGTGACGTTGACAAATACGCTGAAGTCATGACAAAAGACATGGGAAAATTGTTCGTGGAAGCTAAAGGCGAAGTGGACCTCTGTGCAGAAATTGCTGATTACTATGCTGATAAGGCAGAAAGAATTTTTGAAAACCACGTCCACTTGAAAACATTAATGGTGATGCTTATTACATCAAGCAAGCGACAGGTGTTTTGGTAGCCGTTGAACCATGGAATTTCCCATTCTATCAAGTCATGCGCGTCTTTGCGCCAAACTTTATGATTGGAAATCCGATGATTTTGAAACATGCTTCAATATGTCCAGCATCAGCACAAGCATTTGATGATTTGGTTTTGGAAGCAGGTGCACCAATTGGTGCATTCAAAAATCTCTTCCTTTCTTATGACCAAGTTTCCAAGGCTATCGCAGACCCACGTGTTGTTGGGGTTTGCTTGACTGGTTCTGAACGTGGTGGTGCTTCTATTGCAGCAGAAGCGGGAGCAAATTTGAAAAAATCATCTATGGAACTTGGTGGTAACGATGCCTTTATTATCCTAGAAGATGCCGATTTTGATTTGCTTGATAAGACCATTTTCTTTGCTCGTCTCTACAATACTGGTCAAGTTTGTACCTCATCAAACGTTTTGTCGTTGTTGGTCAAGAAAACTATGACAAATTCGTTGATATGGTGGTCAAACATTTCAAATCAGCCAAATGGGGTGACCCAATGGATCAAGCGACAACTTTAGCACCGTTGTCATCAGCAGCCGCAAAAGAAGAAGTGCTTGGTCAAATCAAATTAGCTAAGGAAAATGGTGCAACTGTGGTTTATGGTGATGAACCAATTGACCACCCAGGAAACTTTGTCATGCCAACTGTTTTGATAAATGTCACCAAAGAAAATCCAATCTACAATCAAGAAATCTTTGGTCCAGTTGCTTCTATCTATAAAGTTGATACTGAAGAAGAAGCTATCGCGCTTGCCAATGATTCTAGCTATGGTCTTGGTGGTACTGTCTTTTCAAAAAATCTTGATCATGCCAAAGAAGTAGCTGCCAAGATTGAGACAGGGATGTCATTTATCAATCTGGTTGGACATCACACCCAGAAATCCCATTTGGAGGCGTTAAAAATTCAGGTTACGGTCGCGAATTAAGCGAACTCGGCTTTGACGCTTTTGTCAACGAACACCTGATTTTTGTCCCAAATGATTAACCAGCTCTCCTTTTATTAAATCCCATACACGAAAACCACTTCCTGAGCCTAGGGGGTGGTTTTTCTTTTCCTAAACGTCCTAACAAGCAATGCAACAGCCTTTTTGCTATAATAAAACCATGAATGAACTGATTAAACATAAATTGGAGTTGCTGCCAGATAGCCCTGGTTGTTATATCCATAAAGATAAAAACGGCAAGATTATCTATGTCGGAAAAGCCAAGAATCTCAAGAATCGTGTGCGCAGCTATTTTCATGGTAGCCATAATACCAAGACCGAACTCTTGGTTTCTGAGATTGAAGATTTTGAATACATAGTTACTGGGTCAAATACAGAAGCCCTTCTTCTTGAAATCAATCTGATTCAAGAAAACTTGCCAAAGTATAACATCAAGCTAAAAGATGACAAATCTTACCCATTTATCAAAATCACGGTGAATGAACAGTACCCACGCTTGATGATTACCCGACAAATCAAAAAAGATGGTGCCATGTATTTTGGTCCCTACCCTGATTCAGGGGCAGCAACAGAAATCAAACGTCTGCTAGACCGCATTTTCCCATTTAAAAAATGTACAAATCCTGCTAACAAGGTTTGCTTTTATTACCATTTAGGTCAGTGTAAAGCTCATACCATCTGTCATGTGGACCATGATTATTTTGTTGCCATGGCGCAAGATGTGAAGAATTTCTTGAATGGTCAAGATAACAAAATTGTTGATGGCTTAAAAGAAAAGATGCAAAAAGCTTCTGACATGCTGGAGTTTGAACGCGCAGCAGAATACCGTGATTTGCTGCAAGCCATCTCAACTCTTCGTACTAAACAACGTGTCATGAATCAAGACATGATGGACCGTGATATTTTTGGATATTATGTCGATAAAGGCTGGATGTGTGTGCAGGTTTTCTTTGTTCGCCAAGGAAAACTCATTCAGCGTGATGTCAACATGTTTCCTTACTACAATGACCCAGAAGAGGATTTCTTGACTTACGTCGGACAATTTTACCGCGACAGCAAGCATTTTATTCCAAAAGAAGTCTTTATTCCTCAGGACATTGACGAAGAATTAGTTAAAGTAGTTGTTGATACCAAAGTCATCAAACCACAACGTGGTGAGAAGAAGCAGCTGGTAAATCTTGCGACAAAAAATGCGCGTGTCAGCCTGCAACAAAAATTTGACCTGCTAGAAAAAGATATCCGCAAAACACATGGCGCTATTGAAAATATCAGTGAATTACTCAATATTCCAAAACCAGTGCGCATTGAAGCCTTTGATAACTCAAATATTCAAGGAACAAGCCCAGTTGCGGGATGGTTGTCTTTGTAAATGGGAAACCAAGTAAGAAAGATTACCGTAAATTTAAAATTAAAACCGTTGTCGGCCCAGATGACTATGCCAGCATGCGTGAAGTCATTTATCGTAGATACAGTCGCGTGATGAAAGACGGATTGACTCCGCCAGATTTGATCATTATCGATGGTGGACAAGGTCAGGTCAATGTGGCGTGCGATGTCATTGAAAATAAACTTGGACTCGATATTCCAATCGCTGGTCTGCAAAAAATGACAAGCACCAAACGCACGAACTACTCTTTGGTGACCCATTAGAAGTGGTCGAATTGCCACGAAATTCTGAAGAGTTTTTCCTCTTACAGCGTATCCAAGACGAAGTTCACCGATTTGCCATTACTTTCCACCGTCAACTCCGTTCTAAAAATTCATTCTCATCAAAACTCGATGGCATTGCTGGGCTTGGCCCAAAGCGCAAGCAATTACTCATGAAACACTTCAAGAGCTTGCCAAGCATTCAAAAAGCAGACGTGGATGACATCATCAACTGTGGTGTCCCACGAAACGTTGCCATAGCTGTTAAGGAAAAATTGGCTGAGGAGAAGAAATAGTAAGGAGATAATCGTGGTAGAAAATATTTTAATACTAGGGAATGGCTTTGATTTAGCGATGGAACGAAAAACCAGTTATGGAGACTTTTTAAGATTTTTGAATTCATTATCTTTTTTACTTTCTTGTCAAGAAGTTTGCAATCAGCAGCTGGATGCTAAAAACTATGATTTTCTTCTAAAAGAGTATAATAACCTCAATATTGCAAGTTTGACAAAAGAAGAATTGCAGGAACAGATTAAACGTAAAAATATGCAAATTAAGAAGAAAGTTGATTCGCTGCAACGTAAAAATAGTTTTCAAGAAGCAGAAAATCTTGTAAAGCTTCTTGTTAGCACTAGTGAAGAAGATGATGCTATTAGCTGTTTTGATAACTTAAACTTTCAGGAAGAGTTTAAGTTTTATGAAAAATTACCTGATAAAGTTAAATTAGGGTTACTGTTAGAGTGTTTATCAAATTTCTGTAAAAATGAGCAATTAGGAACTTTTTTCGAAGAAAATAGAAATAATGAATCAGCTAAAGGTTTAGTTCGGAGTATTATCATTACGGGTGATGAGTTATTAGAAGTAAGAAGTGTCTGTGAGAAGAAAGATGATATTGAATCAAAGTACCTTCTAGATGTTGATATTATTGACGATTTGATTCAAAAGACAGGTAAAGAATATAAGTGGCTATTGAAAATTCGTGACAACCTTTTTTTGAAATATATAAATGAAAATAAATATAAACTTGGTGAAAAATGGTCAAGTATCGAGCTTGTAATTTCTGATATTGCAGAAGCAATCTCATATTTTAAAGAACATTTGGAAGAATTTAGTCAAATCTTTAGCAATGGTGATATAGATTTGACTAAAATACAAGAGAAATTTATCACTAAGCCAAACTTTGATGCATTGTCATTTGTGACAAATTATCAACTTGGGCAAAGATTTGATTATGGGAGTATGGGTTTTCAAAAAGTTATGGATGTGTGTAATAAAAACTTTATTCAAGCACTGGAAGAGTTGACTGATTATCTAGAGTTTTACTTAACTTATCTTGATAAATTAGATTTTGAGAAACAAAAAATAGAGAAAAAAAGAAGTAATCTAGATGCTATTGAGGGGCTTGAAAAAGCAAAAGTGTTAACGTTCAACTACACAGATACTGCAAATAAATTATTTAATATTCCTGAAGAAAATACTCATTTTATTCATGGAAGAATTGATTTTGCTCGTAAGCAAAAATTGATTAATACTATGGTTTTTGGTATTGAGGATAAAGAGGAGAAAACTGAAAATATTAACCCTGATTTAATTTCCTATCAAAATTTATCAAAGAATAATAAAAGAGACAGGAAGTGACTATAGAAAATTCTTTGAAAAACCTAAACATTCAGGTGAAACTGTTGATGATATGAATATTATTGTTTTTGGACACTCGGTCGACCCTTTAGATAAGGAAATCTTTATTAACTGTTTTGATTTAGCCCAAAAAAGAGGCGGAAAGTATAAGTTTATATTTAACTATTATGATGAAAAAGCTAAAAGAGAGATTGTTAAGAATTTAACTATAATTTTAGGAAAAGAAAGAATGATATCATTAACAGCTGAACAAAAAGTTGCATTTGTAAAATGTGATGATGTCCAAAGAATGGAAAGAGAACTTTTGTAGTTGAAGTTAATACCATCTGAAAACATTCATGAAACTTTCTTTTTCTGATTGTAATCTATTTTAAACTGTGCTAACATGGATAGGGATTTTTAAGGAGATACGCATGTTTAAAAAAATGAAGCAAGGCCTCTCTCAGTTAAGTCAAAAGAGCACTTGGCTTCCAAGCATTGTGATTGTTTTGGTCGCCGTGTTACTCTTGCTTCCCCAATTAACGTCTCGTGGAGTGATTGCGGGTAGTGATTTCCTATTTCACTACAATCGTTTTTATGAGACGGCTATGCAAATTAAGACGGGTAACTTTAGTTATTTTATGTCACTGTATGGCTTTTACAGTTCAGGTCGAATTGTTAATGCTTTATATGGCCCGTATTTTGCTTATTTTCAAGGAATTTTGGTACTCATTAGCAAGAACTGGTATACCTATCAACTTTTGTCACGTTTCTTGTTGAGTGTGATTGCTGGTTTTTCGATGTATCGTTTGAATCGCAGAGCTTCTGTCAAAACGAAAATAGCCCTTGGTGTAGCAGTCTTTTACATGATGACCTTCTCGGTTCAATACTGGACGTTTAGACAGGTTTTTCAAGCTGGGGTGCCGCTTTTATGCCGTGGTGCTTGATTCCAGCAGTTGATTTTGTTAGAACAAAAAGAGTTGAAGTGCTTCGTCTAGCAGTATCGGTTGCTGTTATGATGCAAGTCCACATGCTTAGCTGTTTCTTGTTAATCTTGGCTTATTTGCATTTTACTTGTACGGCTTTTTCAAATCTGACAAGAAAAAAGAAGTCTTTTTCAAGGGTGTCCAATCAGTCTTGCTAAGCCTTTTATTAACAGCAAACGTCTGGGCAGCTTTGGTTGTTGTCGGTCAAAGTAATAACCTGGTTGAACCTTTCGTCAATTCAAAACTCTATATTATGACAGTTAACCAGCGTAGCATTGAATGGCTACTAACACCAAAAGCATTGGTTTTTGTGGTCTTGTATCAATTGTACTTCTCATTTAGACACTGGCGTCATTACGACACACTCTTGCGAGTGGTGACAGGGGCATTCTTTATTTTCTTGGTTTTATCAAGTAGCATTTTCCCATGGTACACGGTCAATAAATTGAATCTTCCTTTGGTAAATCTAATTCAATTTCCATTTAGATTCTTTGTGCCCGCAACGGTATTATTGTTGTTAGCGGCAGCTATGATTTTAGACAAATACTTCGATAAAAAATGGTCAAAATTTGTAGCTATTGGGCTAATCTTGGTGAATATCTTGAGCTTTGTGCAGTTGTCGCAATTGCAAGAAGAAAAGATTGATGATTATTACAATACGAAGCACCCTATTCAACGTAAAAAACATACTTTTATCTGGGGTAACCCTGCAGATGTCAGAGCAAGTTTTTATGATTCAGATAAATTCAAGCTACTAGATATCGTTTCAAAATCAACCCCAGATTATCTGCCAGCTGATAAATCAAATAAAGATAACAAGTACGTCCTATATGAAGAGTTTGTCCTTGGACATACGGATGCTTACAAAAAGACGCAAGGCGACAATGAGCTGGTATTTACTTGGACAGCTGATGCGAGTGGTTGGGCAATCATTCCAGTTGCAAAATACGCTGACACTGAGCTCATGCTTAATGGTAAAAGGCTTAGTCATAAGACTACACTTTGTCAGGAATTGGCACGCCTACTGTTCAACAAAAAGCTGGAAAAAATACCTTGAAGATTACTTACCGCATTCGTACATGGTTTAAAGCTTTGATAGTGGTTAATATTTTATCTTGGCTTTCAGTTGTGATTTATCTCGGTATTAAAAAAATAACTTTAAGTAAGAAAGGCTAGGAAAAATCCTAGTTTTTTCTTTTTTTGTATTTGTGTATGCGCTTCCGTAGTAAATAGCTGTAAAGTCTTTTTAAAAATGATAAAATAAAAGAGCATAAAAAAATTAAAAAGGAGGGTCGCTTAATGAAGTTTCTAGAATTGAACAAAAAGCGCCATGCCGTTAAAACATTCAATAGTAAACCTGTAGAATATAAAGATTTACGCACTGCAATTGAAATTGCTATTTTAGCACCTAGTGCTAACAATATTCAACCATGGAAATTTGTCATCGTCGAAGATAAAAAAGCGGAACTTGCTAAAGATCTTCCAAGTTTGAACAAAAAACAAGTTGAAGAAGCTCAATATGTTGTGGCACTCTTTACAGATACTGATTTAGTGCAACGCTCTCGTAAGATCGCTCGTATTGGGGTTAAATCATTGGATAATTCAAAACTTGGTTACTATATGGAAACATTGCCTGCTAGATATGCAGAATACGACGACAAGAGTAAAGGTGAATATCTTGCTTTAAACGCAGGACTTGTTGCAATGAACCTTGTGCTAGCTCTGACTGATCAAGATATTTCATCAAATATTCTTCTTGGATTTGACAAGTCTTTGACAAATGATATTCTAGATATTGATAAACGTTTTCGTCCAGAGCTCTTGATTACTGTTGGCTACAGTGATGATAAATCTGAACCAAGTTATCGTTTACCAGTCGACGAAATCATTGAGCGCCGCTAAGAGATTTTTAACGTTTATGCACCAAATCTAGTTAAGAATTTTCGCAAAACTAGGTTTACAAATCTTAAAATATGAGTTACTATGGGTTAGTTGACTCAAATGATAAACAATATAGTAGTTTTTCTGGTAAGGAAGAGCTACATTTATGGAGGAGTTATAAGAAATGACAGTAGACTTTAAAGCAGAAGTTGAAAAACGTAAAGATGCCATGATGGAAGACCTCTTTGCACTTTTGCGTATCAACTCTGAACGTGATGACAGCAAAGCTGACAAAGAACACCCATTTGGACCTGGTCCAGCAAAAGCTTTGGAACACTTTCTTGCAATGGCTGAACGCGATGGCTACAAAACTCGTAATATCGATAACTATGCTGGTGACTTTGAATTTGGTGAAGGTGACGAAGTACTTGGTATCTTTGCTCACTTGGACGTTGTGCCAGCAGGTAGCGGTTGGGATACAGATCCTTACGAACCAGTTATCAAAGACGGACGTCTTTATGCGCGCGGATCATCAGATGATAAAGGTCCTACAATGGCATGTTACTATGCCCTAAAAATCATCAAGGATCTTGGTCTTCCAGTATCTAAACGTGTTCGTTTCATCGTTGGTACTGACGAAGAATCAGGTTGGGGCGATATGGAATACTATTTCGCACATAACGGTTTGAAAGATCCTGATTTTGGATTCTCTCCAGATGCTGAATTCCCAATCATCAACGGTGAAAAAGGTAACATTACTGAATACCTTCACTTCGCAGGTGAAAATAACGGTGCTTTCACTTTGAATACTTTTGAAGCTGGTCTTCGTGACAACATGGTTCCAGAATCAGCAACAGCAGTATTTACAGCAGACAGCACTTTAGCTGAACTCCAAGAAAAACTTGCTGCTTTTACGGCTGCTGAAAATCTTAAAGCTGAGCTTGTTCAAGAAGGTGACGCTTTCCGCGCTACAGTAATCGGTAAATCAGCTCACGGTTCAACTCCAGAACTTGGTCTTAACGCAGCAACTTACCTTGCTAATTTCTTGGATCAATTTGCTTTTGATGGCGCAGCTAAAGTTTACCTTGATGTAACAGCTAACGTTCTTCACAAAGATTTCGCTGGTGAAAACCTTGGTGTTGCTTACACTGATGCGAAAATGGGTGCACTTAGCATGAACGCTGGTGTCTTCAAATTTGACCGCAACTCAGATGACAACACAATCACACTTAACTTCCGTTACCCACAAGGTACTGATTCTCAAACAATCAAAGCTGAGCTTGAAAAACTTAACGGTGTAACTAAAGTGACTCTTTCAGATCACGAACACACACCTCACTACGTTCCAGCTGATGATCCATTGGTATCAACACTTCTTTCAGTTTACGAAAAGCAAACTGGTTTGAAAGGTTACGAACAAGTTATTGGTGGTGGTACATTCGGTCGTCTTCTTAAACGCGGTGTTGCCTTCGGTGCTATGTTCCCAGATTACGTAAACACAATGCACCAAGCAAACGAATTCGCAGATGTTGAAGATCTTTACCGTGCAGCTGCTATCTACGCTGAAGCACTTTACGAATTGATCAAATAATACAGAAAAAAGAAGAGGATTTTTGCGTTAGCAAAAGACTCTTCTTTATTTTTAGAAAGAAGTGATTGTATGGATAGCCTTGAACAATTAGTGGCTGATATTATGGCTGATGAGCAAAATGCTTCATACACCGAGCAAGGTATTAAGCCACTTTTTACTGTTCCAAAAAATGCTCGTATCAATATTGTTGGCCAAGCTCCAGGTATTCGAGCGCAAGAATCGGGACTTTATTGGAATGACCCGAGTGGGGATAATTTACGAAAATGGTTAGGCGTTGACCGTGAGACATTTTATAACTCTGGACTTTTTGCGGTGGTACCCATGGATTATTATTTCCCAGGTAAGGGAAAATCAGGTGATTTAGCGCCTCGAAAAGGTTTTGCGGATAAATGGCATAAGCGCACCCTAGCTTTAGCACCCAATATAGAGTTACATATTTTAGTTGGTTCTTATGCGCAGCGTTATTATCTTCATCAAAAATCCTCAGCTAAGCTTACGGATACCGTCAAACACTATAAAGACTATTTGCCAGAATTTTTCCCATTGGTGCACCCATCGCCACGAAATAACATTTGGCAGTGCAAGAATCCATGGTTTGAAGAAGAAGTCATCCCAGACCTTCAAAAGCGTGTCAAAGCTATTTTAGAAAAATAGGTATTAAAAAACTCGCCATCGTCTGGCGAGTTTTTCTTATTTCCCAAGACAGAATTGTGTGAAGAGTTTTGTGATTAATTCATCAGGTGCTGCATCACCTGTGACTTCACCGAGAATTTCCCAGCAACGTGTTAAATCAATTTGAAGAAGATCAACAGGCATTCCTAGTTCAAGCCTTCATTGATGGCTTGCAAACTTTGCACCGCTTTTTCAATCAATGAAATATGGCGAGCGTTTGAAAGGTATGTTGCATCTTTTTCAACGATACCAGCGTTGTCAAAGAAGAGTTGGTTGATACGTTCTTCAATCAAATCAATGTTTTGATTGTTAAGAACTGAAATGCGAATCACATCATCAGGCAATTCATCAGCTTCAATTTTTTCAGGTAAATCAGTTTTATTAAGCAAGATAATGCGGTTGCTATCCTTACTGAGTTCAAGAAGAGCACGGTCTTGATCAGTTAGCGCTTCAGAGCTGTTAAGGACAAGAAGGACCAAATCAGCTTCCTCAAGAGCTTTTTTAGAACGTTCCACACCGATTTTTTCAACCACGTCATCTGTTTCACGAATACCAGCGGTATCAACCAATTTCAAAGGCACGCCTTTGATATTGACGTATTCTTCAATCACGTCACGGGTTGTTCCTTCGATGTCAGTAACAATGGCTTTGTCTTCACGGAGTAGATTGTTCAAAAGACTTGATTTCCCAACGTTTGGACGACCGATGATAGCAGTTGACAAACCTTCGCGAAGGATTTTACCACGTTTTGCAGTAGCCAAGAGATTTTCCAAAAGACTTTGGAATTCTTGTGTTTTTTCACGAATAAGAGCTGTTGTCATTTCTTCCACGTCGTCGTACTCAGGGTAATCGATGTTTACCTCAACTTGAGCAAGGGTATTTAGAATTTCTTGACGGGTATCATTGATAAGTTTTGAAAGTGAACCATCTAGCTGTTTGACAGCAATGTTCATAGCTTTGTCAGTCTTAGCACGGATGATATCCATAACGGCTTCCGCTTGAGTCAAGTCCACACGACCATTCAAAAAAGCACGTTTGGTAAATTCACCAGGTTCAGCCAGACGAGCACCTTGACGAAGAAGGAGTTGCAAGATTTCGTTAGTAACGGCAACCCCACCGTGCGTATTAATCTCAATGACATTTTCACGTGTGAACGTTTTTGGTGCCAACATGACAGAGACCATAACCTCATCGAGGATTTCATCATTATCAGGATCAACAATGTGCCCGTAATTAATCGTATGTGAGGCAACTTTTGACAAATCTTTACCACGATAAACTTTTTGAGCAATAGCTAGCGCGTCAGTCCCAGAAAGTCGGACAATTCCGATAGCCCCTTCCCCTAGAGGTGTTGAAATCGCAGCAATAGTGTCGAATTCTTTTGTAATCATTTATGTCATTCCAATCTGTTATTTTCAAAAAAATATCTTATTTAATTGTAACGCAAAAAATTTTTTCAAGCAATAGAAGAGGGCTGAAAGTAAAGGAGCAGAAAAGCTACTTTTGAGTAATCCATTGTAGCGAAAACACCCTAAATCATGATATAATAGTTAGTTGGAAATAGGTAATTTTTGTTTTACATATAAATTTAGGTGAGGTTGTTATGGAAAAACTTAAAAAAATGGCTGGTGTTACAGCTGCTCAGTATGTGAAAGACGGCATGGTTGTTGGACTTGGAACTGGTTCAACAGCATATTTCTTCGTTGAAGAAATCGGTCGTCGTATGAAAGAAGAAGGTCTTAAAGTTGTCGGTGTGACAACTTCAAGCCAAACAACAGCTCAAGCAGAAGGTCTTGGTATTCCTTTGAAAGCCGTTGATGATATCGATGATATCGATGTAACTGTCGACGGTGCTGATGAAGTGGATAAAAACTTCAACGGCATCAAAGGTGGCGGCGGTGCTCTTCTTATGGAAAAAATCGTTGCTACACCAAGTAAAGAATACATCTGGGTTGTTGACGAATCTAAAATGGTCGACACACTCGGTGCTTTCAAATTGCCTGTAGAAGTCGTACAATATGGTGCTGACCGCATTTTCCGTGAATTTGAGAAAAAAGGTTACAAACCATCATACCGTATGGCGGATGGCGAACGCTTTGTGACTGATATGAAAAACTACATCATTGACCTTGACCTTGGCGTGATTGAAAATCCAGTTGAATTTGGTAAAGAATTGAAAGCTATGGTTGGTGTCGTTGAGCACGGTCTTTTCAACGGTATGGTTAACAAAGTTATCGTTGCTGGCAAAGACGGCGTTAAAATTTTAGAAGCTAAATAAAGAAAGTTTACAGGAGATGGTTTGACTGGTTCAGCCGATAGTCTCCTGTTTGCATGTTATCGTCATTATGATTTCTAATCGATTTGATTAGGAGGTTTTGGGTGCCAACCGTAACCACCCTAGAGTAGGAAAACTATGTCAACATTTAATCGTATTCATCTTGTCGTACTTGATTCAGTCGGAATTGGTGCAGCACCAGATGCCAATAACTTTGTCAATGCTGGTGTGCCAGACGGTGCATCAGATACACTTGGTCACATTTCAAAAACTGTAGGACTTAATGTTCCAAACATGGCTAAAGTTGGTCTTGGAAATATTCCTCGTGAAACTCCTCTAAAAACAGTTCCAGCTGAAGCTCAACCAACAGGTTATGCAACTAAACTTGAAGAAGTTTCTCTTGGTAAAGACACAATGACTGGTCACTGGGAAATCATGGGTCTTAACATTACAGAACCATTTGATACATTCTTTGGTGGATTTCCAGAAGAAATTTTAACTAAAATCGAAGAATTTTCAGGACGTAAAGTCATTCGTGAAGCTAACAAACCTTACTCAGGTACAGCAGTTATCGATGACTTTGGTCCACGTCAAATGGAAACTGGCGAGTTAATCATCTACACATCAGCTGACCCAGTACTTCAAATCGCTGCTCACGAAGATGTCATCCCAGTAGAAGAGCTTTACAAAATCTGTGAATACGCTCGTTCAATCACACTAGAACGTCCAGCTCTTCTTGGTCGTATCATTGCACGTCCATACGTTGGTGAACCTGGTAACTTCACACGTACAGCAAACCGTCGTGACTATGCCTTGTCACCATTTGGTCCAACAGTTTTGAATAAATTAGCTGACGCTGGTGTGCCGACTTACGGTGTTGGTAAAATCAATGATATCTTCAACGGTTCAGGTATCACAAACGACATGGGACACAACAAATCAAACATGCACGGTGTTGATACCCTTCTTAAAACAATGCAATTGCCTGAATTCACAAAAGGCTTGTCATTTACAAACTTAGTTGACTTTGATGCCATGTACGGTCACCGTCGTAACGCTCAAGGTTATCGTGATTGCCTTGAAGATTTCGACAAACGTGTGCCTGAAATCTTGGAAAGCATGAAAAAAGAAGACCTTCTTCTAATCACTGCTGACCACGGTAATGACCCAACTTACACTGGTACAGACCACACTCGTGAATACATTCCATTATTGGCATACAGCCAGCATTTAAAGGAAACGGTGTCTTGCCAGTTGGTCATTTTGCAGATATCTCAGCAACAATTGCTGAAAACTTTGGTGTTGAAAAAGCCATGATTGGTGAATCATTCTTAGATAAATTAGTATAAGAGGTAATTATGTCTACAATTATTGAAAAAATTGAAGAAGCACGTCAGTTTTTAGTGTCACAAGCGTGTGACGCCCCAGAATTTGGACTTATTCTTGGTTCAGGTCTTGGTGAATTGGCTGAAGAAATTGAAAATGCTGTTGTTATTCCATACGAAAACATCCCAAACTGGGGTAAATCAACAGTTGCTGGTCACGCAGGCCAATTGGTTTATGGTGACCTTGGTGGTCACAAAGTTCTTGCTCTTCAAGGACGTTTCCATTTTTACGAAGGAAATCCAATGGAATTGGTGACTTTCCCAGTGCGCGTGATGAAAGCTCTTGGTTGTAAAGGTCTTATCGTAACAAATGCTGCTGGTGGTATCGGCTTTGGTCCTGGTACATTGATGGCAATTTCTGACCACATTAACATGACTGGTCAAAATCCATTGATTGGTGCTAACTTGATGACTTCGGACCTCGTTTCCCAGATATGTCAGATGCTTACACTGCTGAATACCGAGCAATCGCTCACAAAGTTGCTGAAAAAATCGGTATCAAACTTGACGAAGGTGTTTACCTTGGTGTGTCAGGTCCATGTTACGAAACACCTGCTGAAATTCGTGCCTTCCAAACTCTTGGTGCGGATGCTGTTGGTATGTCAACTGTTCCAGAAGTTATTGTTGCCGCTCACTCAGGCTTGAAAGTTCTTGGAATCTCAGCTATTACAAACCACGCTGCAGGTTTCCAAAGTTCACTTAACCACGAAGAAGTTGTTGCTGTTACACAACAAATCAAAGAAGACTTCAAAACACTTGTCAAATCAGTTTTGGCAGAACTATAATTTAGGAAATTCACCTTAAAACGTATTTAAAAAGTATTTTTTAGATGCATTTACAAAATAATCGATTTAAACATTTTTAGCTACTGTTTACGTTTTGGAGGAGTGCTGATTTTAACAGCTTTGATAGCTGGTTTAGGTGGCATCTTACTTCATGAATTTTTAGACTTAATTGAGTACCTGGTTTTTGGTCACGGCGAGACATCGACACTCAAGCAGTTTCGACTAAGCAGTTCATTTTGATTGTCCTTGCAGGGATTATCTCAGCGATTCTCTGGTGTTTTTTACAACGAAAAAATCGTCAGATTATTTCTGTCAAATCTCAGATGAAAGCTGAAAACCCAGCATCGAGAATGCCAAAACTTTGGATTCATTTGACCAATATTTTCTTGCAAGTGGCCTCTGTTGGTGCAGGCTCACCAATCGGAAAAGAAGGAGCGCCTCGCGAACTTGGTGCCTTGGGAGCTGGACGTGTATCTGACTACTTGAAACTAACCTTACAAGATAGAAAGCTCGCAATTGCTTGTGGGGCTTCGGCTGGTCTAGCGGCAGTTTATCAAGTACCAGTTGCCAGTATCTTTTTCGCCTTTGAAACGCTTGGGTTGGGAATTTCAGTTCTTAATCTGATTTCCGTCTCAGTAACGACGATTTTAGCAAGCATCGTAGCAGGAGTGGTCATCTCAGATGCGCCACTTTATGAGACCGCTCAAGTAACGCTGGATGTAAAGACTGCTATTTTGGCAATGTTTCTTGTGGTTCTCATCTCGCCAATCGCGCAGCTATTTCGCAGACTTACCCAAAAAGCACAAGCCAAAAAAACGACTGACCCCAACGTTTTATGGCGCTTACCACTGACTTTTCTACTATTAGCTAGTTTATCGCTTATTTTTCCTGAGATTTTGGGAAATGGCGCAGCTTTGGCACAAGCTGTATTTGATGGTATGACTGTTCAGTATGCTGCTGTGATTGTTGTCGTTAAGGCGTTTGTGGTCTTGCTGACGCTAAAAAATGGCGCATACGGTGGAACCTTGACTCCCTCATTTTCAATGGGAGCAGTTCTGGGATTTCTTGGTGCTGTGCTTTGTAGCCAAATCTTTCCAACTATTTCACTAGCCTCAGCTATGCTCATCGGCTCAAGTGTATTCTTAGCAATCACAATGAATGCACCGCTGACAGCGGTAGGCTTAGTTGTCTCATTTACAGGACAAAAGCTTCAAGCCCTGCCAGTCTTATTAATCGCAGTAGCGCTAGCTATTGTCATCAAAAAACTTATTGAATATATTGAAAGGAAAATTTATGTCAATCCATATCGAAGCCAAACAAGGCGAAATCGCAGATAAAATCTTACTTCCGGGCGACCCACTCCGTGCAAAATTCATCGCTGAAAACTTCCTAGAAGATGCTGTTTGCTTTAACAATGTTCGTGGCATGCTTGGTTTCACAGGTACTTACAAAGGTGAACGTGTCAGCGTTATGGGAACAGGTATGGGTATGCCATCAATCTCTATCTACGCGACTGAATTAATCCAATCTTACGGTGTTAAAAAATTAATCCGTGTCGGAACAGCTGGCTCACTTAATAAAGATGTTCACGTGCGTGAACTCGTCCTTGCACAAGCAGCAGCAACAACATCAAGCATGATTAAAAATGAATGGCCACAATATGATTTTCCACAAATTGCTGATTTCACCTTGCTTGACAAAGCCTACCATATTGCGCAAGGCCTTGGAATGACAACACACGTTGGTAGCGTGTTATCTGTTGACGCTTTTTATTCAGATTTTGCTGAAAAAAATGTCAAACTCGGGCAACTTGGTGTGAAAGCTGTTGAGATGGAAGCCGCTGCACTTTACTATCTCGCAGCAAAACACGGCGTTCAAGCACTCGGTATCATGACGATTTCTGATAGCCTTGTTGCTGACGAAGACACAACCGCTCAAGAACGCCAAACCACTTTCACAGACATGATGAAAGTTGGTCTTGAGACTCTTATTGCTGATTAATGCAAGAAATATACGAGACGATAGACATCCTTTTGGATGTCTATGCTTATAATCACGCTTGGAAAATAGCAGAGCAGCACAGTGATTTTCCAGCGCAAAGCCGTTATCTTTTAGAAATGTTAAAAGAGCGTAGGGAACTTAACGTTGACTTTGCTTTTTCACATGCAGCAGAAAATCAAGCGATTTTAGCCAATTATGGCGTTTCACTCATTACCAATGCGTATGAAGAAGAACAATTAGCAAATTATCTTATGGATTTGGAAGCTAAGGTGAAATGGCAATATCATTGATTTTGTCCGCTCTGTTAGTCCAATTCTATATAGGCTCTTTCAACGTCTTGCCAAACGCGAAATTCCAAATTTGGAAAACTATATCCACGATGCTAAAAACGACCAGTATGATACTTGGCTGTTTACAAAAATGAAGCAGAGCGACTATTCTATTTTTCATAGATACCTTGAGATTCGTCGTGATGGCAAAGTGACTTCAAAAGCTTTGGCAGAACTCTTACAATACGGACAACTTCCTCAGGAAATTAAACAGTTAATCAGCGAACTTCGTAATTTTGAAAAATCCGTTCGGAATCCTCTTGCTCATCTGATTAAACCATTTGATGAAGAAGAACTTCATCGCACAACGAATTTCTCATCGCAAGCCTTTCTAGATAAAATCATTGATTTAGCCATTTATGCAGGTGTTAAATATGACACAAAGACCTTTTATTTTGATAAAATCAATGAGATAATAAAGCATGAATTAAGACAATGAAGCATAAAAAGTTCGACTCATTGTCAACTGTAGTGGGTGACTTATAGCTAAGCACGAGAGGAGACGAAATGCGTCTTCTCTTTTTGCATGTTTAAAGCGATAAAGATACGTTTTTTAAAGTTGTCAAAGTTCTTGAATCCAAAGGCATTGCGCTTGATGTCTTTGATGAGTTTGTTGGTTGCCTCCAGTTTGGCGTTAGAATAAGGAAGCTCAATAGCATTTGTGACATGTTCCTTGTAGTGAAGGATAGTTCTCAGAGCTGTTTTAAAGGTTTGATTGAGATGTGGTAAGGCTTCTTCAATCAGGTCAAAGAAGTAGTCAGCGTTTTTCTCTTGCAAGTGGAACAGCAGGAGCTGGTAGAGGTTATAATACCCTTTCAACTCAGGGACAAGGTGGATTATCTCGGTCAAACATTCTTTTGGTGTGAGCGTTTCTCCAAAAGTCCTTGAACGAAAGCTGTTTAGAGAGAGTTTACGACTGTCTTTCAGCACGGATTTCCAGTAGTATTTGAGGGCACGATATTCT